>QGNH01001613.1_pt1 | contig 15255 bp, 18 predicted proteins | sample 1735481 | NCBI WGS metagenome assembly QGNH01 (sample SAMN09239004, study PRJNA386568) | Viral metagenome, whole genome shotgun sequencing project. | reverse complement strand
ACGCGGGCGTCAAGTACCGAACGGCGCAGCAATAGGCTGTGTAAAAACGGGCACGTGTCTAAGCGCCTGGTGGTGTACCATTTTCGGCCTTTGCGTCTTGCTTGATCGAGCGTCATTTGGAGTCCCCCGCGCCGTCAGTGAATGCGGCGTTTCCGCCTAGCTCATTCACTTTAGAAATAAATCTGCGTTGCGCTACCTCGTGCGCGTCGTTAGGATTGAATACCCATCCCTCGGGCTTGCACTCCCGCGCGTAGAACCGGCCTATCGTCTGACCGACCATGTCAGGGGTAATCAATACGGGCTCGACGCCTATAAGGTCGCTACTCTTGCAAACAGCGTTAAATTTCTTGCTGGTGTTCCCGAGCCCGTAGCGCACGAGCCGCCCGGTTTTGTCCTTGAACGCCCCGCTGTTATTGCGCAAAGCCCATATCCCTTTTTTAGCGCATTTAAGCTGTTCTCTTGTTTGCACGTTCGACTCGCTTGCCTGCGTCTCGTCGTCCTTCATGCGGAGCGTGCCTCTATGATGTTGTTAGCGTCGAGATACGCCCTGATGCGCGCTTCGAGCGCGGCGGCGTCCTTCACCCCGAGCGTTTGCGATGTGAGTATGTCAGCCGCGAACTGAAAATAGTATCGTTTCTGCGCTTCTTTCAAGCTGCGCCCTAGTGACTCTTGATAGCCGCCGTACAGCGCCATGACTTTGCGTAGCTCTTGCTGCGCTATCTGGCGCTCCATGTGGTTGCGTTGGATAGCGCCCGTCGCGGCGGCCGGCGCGGACGCAGGCACATGACACGGCCCGTCGACCTTCGCGAGCGCGCGACGTAGCGCGGCTAATACGGCCGGGTCGATTTCCTCTACGTCGCCGTCGACGGCCTCGGGGCTCCCGCGTCCGGCGGGCTCGGGGATCGGCTCGCCGCAGTAGGGACACGCCAGCAAGACGCGCTCGAACGGCTGTAGGCATTCGAGGCACGAGCGCACGGGGATAGCATCGGCCGGCCGGCTGCTACGCGCCTCGCGCTTGTCGAGCGTGTAACGCTGCGGCGTATCGGGTAGCCCGTGGTTCTCATAGAACCGGGCGACGTTTTGCACGTGGTCGATTATCAGGGCTTTCGGCTTCGCGCTCGCAGCGATGAACGCTAGGCGCTGCGCGTCAGTGTACGAACCCCAATGCTGATAGATCGAGTCGTCGATCAAGAGTCGAAGCGCGCGGCCGATTTGCTGCGAATAAACCTGAAATGAATTGGTAGGCCGCGCCATGCTTACGACCTCAACAGCCGGCACGTCGACGCCTTCGCCGAGAACTTCGACGGATACCAGTTGAAGAATCTGCCGCTGCCGGAATTGTTGCATGTATGCGGCGCGAATGTTTAACGGCGTTTCGCCGGTAACGACCTCGGCCGCCACGCCTTGCGCGCGATACGCCGCCGCGATGTCTGTAGCGCTTTCAATATCAGAAGCAAACGTAAGGCCGAGTTTGCCGCGAGCGTATTTGATGTATGTTTGCACGATATCGCCCACAAGGCGCGGGCTTTGGTGAATAACCGCTGAGACTTCTTTCGCATTAAATTCTCCCGACGCGGTCACATGTACATTCTTGAGATTTAGGTCGCTCGGCGGACAGCACAAACGATAGTCTACGAGCATTCCACGGTCGATAAGATCGCGAGCGCTCGGCCCGACGGCAAGCCGGTCGACGAGTCCGTCGGCGTGACGCCCGAGCCCCATGCCGTCGCCACGTAAAGCGTGAGCGGTAACGAATAGACCGCGCGCATTTGGGAACATCGCGAGGGCTTGTCCCCATTTCTGAGGCGGCTTAAGAACGTGATGACCTTCGTCCACTATAGCTAATTGAACTTTGTCGAACCATGAGTCTTTTGTGCGGTCGCGGCGGATAAGCGTATCGACGCCCGCGACGCGAATATGCGATCGCGCATCGTAGTAGCTGAATCCATGAGTAGTCATCTCGGCCGCGACAATCTGCCGAACAACCGCATTCGGCGCGATGATCGAATGCGGAACACGTTCTCGGTTAAGAGATAGCGCAAGCTGCGCGGTCAATTCCTGACGATGCGCGATTACGACAGTCGGAGCGTCCATCTGTTTAATGATGTGCCCGACAATGACCGTTTTCCCCGCTCCGGTCGGCGCCGTAGCCATGACGTTAGCGGCGCCCTCGTTCCACGCGGCGTATATCTCGCTAACGATGGCCGATTGATAGTCTCTCAGCACGGTTCAGACCATGCGAACATGTAAGTGTCGAACACGCCGCGCGTCTTGATCGTCTTGACGCCGTTCGTCTCAACGTCCGCCGGCCGCCAAATAATTCCGCAGAATTGGCACTCGTGCGATTTGTGCGGGGGGTTATCCCAAACGCCTTTGGAGGCGTCGACGTGCTGGCGATTGCAGTTCGGACACAACAAAATCATATCGATAGGCGTCATGCGAAAAGGTCTCCAANNCAACGAGTTAGCGTAGTAGTTGACATGTGAACCTTGTACTTGACGTGGCGGTCAGTTTTGCATACGATGCGCCACATTACAACACCCGAGGAGCAAACGATGCAGATCATGGTTGACACGGCCACTGACTCGCCCAAGCAATTAAGATTGCTGGCACAATTCCTAGATGACTACGCCGCTGCGCATTCCGCGCCTGTCGAGTCCCCGATAAATGAATCGAATGATAAAGCGCCGATCGTGTTGCACGCTGAACCCGATTTCAAGCCCGAGGAATCATTGCCGGCCGATGCATTCGAGCGCGACGAGAAGTCGCCCCCGCCTTTGATCCCGCCGCCTCCGACCGTGTTCATAGCGCCCGCGCCCCTCTCGGCGGACGTGTTGCCGTTCATTCCCCCGGCGCCCGGCCCGCAGCCCGCGCCCGAGCTTGACTCGGCGGGCGTCGCCTACGATGCGAACTTGCATAGCTCGACGAAGTCGAAAACGATCGACGGCAAATGGAAGGCGCGGCGCAATCGCGGCGGCTCTCAAGTTCCGGCCGATACTACAAGCCGGCTGAGCATACAGGGCGTCAAGGTCCCGCCGGGTACCGAGGCCGAGGCGATTGCCGCCTACGTCGCCGGTAAGGCGCCGCTGATTCCGCCGCCCACGGGCGCCCCTTTGATTCCCCCGCCGCCCGCCGCGATCGTTCCGCAGCCAGACGACGACGCGGAGCTTGAAGCCGACGAGGTTCCCGCAGCGCCCGCGATGGACTTCCCGACGTTCATCACGAAGATTACGGCCGGGATGAACGCCGCCACGATCACGCAAGCGCGGATAACTGAGGTCATGGCACAGTTCAAGCTCGACTCGCTGTTCTCCCTCAACACAAAGCCCGAGCTTGTCGGCGATGTGGCGAAGGCGTTCGGGTTCGTATGATCCACGACAAGACACAACCGATCCGAATCCGCGAGGCTCCGCTATATGCGTTCCCTTGCGGGTTCGTGGTTCGACAGGTACACGGCGATAATTGGGAATCGCTCGGCCTCGACGGTAAGCATATCGCCTACCTCAAGGCCGACGAGGTCGACTACGAATCGTCTCTCGCGGCTGAATTTTTGAAATCTAGGAGCATCAGACAGTGAGCAATGTCACGGGCATCAAGGCCGCCGGCAAAAAGGCGCCGCTTAAATCTTCCCGCAAGGGTCAGCTACTCGCGAAGCTTAACGCCATGTACACGCGCGGCTATAGCGACGGAATCAATTTCATCGGCGCCGAACTCGGCAAGCCGAACGGCGTGCTGATGAAAGACGGCCGAATCGCGCGCATCGTGTACGACCCGGCGCCAGCGAAGCCCGAGACCGAAACGCCCGCACCATCGGGCGAACTGACCCAATGCGACGGCCCGGACAGTTACGAATGAGCGCTGTTACTCAAGATTGGACGCACGAGCTAACCATGATGCAACAATCCGTGTTGCTCACGGCGATTCGCGGACCCGACGGCTTGCCGAAGTACGGAGCAATCAAAATGCTACTTCGCTGGTATCGGCGATGTGTGCTCAAATCTTCGTTCTTGGGTCGCGTCATGGTCGACCCGATCGACCCGGACGGCGGTTCGTTCCTCGGCGCCTCGCTCGACGGTCACGACGACCTCGACCCGTGGACCGATCGCATGCTCGTACACGTCAACGGCTATCTACAGTCGCTCGACGGCGTCCCGCACCATTTCCAATTGCATTTCATGCACGCCGTCGAAATCGTGGGTTACAAGCATCCTGACACCGAGATTCGCGATTGGTGGCGGAAGCTTTACGAGCGCCTAGCGAACGACATGCATTTGCATCCCGAGACGGCGGCGGAACTCGATCGACGCCTCGGCGACAATCGCGCGGGATGGCTCGAACGCGCTGACCCGGCGACCATATCGTGAGCGGCGTCCATGCGGTAGCCCCGCCGTCGTTCCTCGATACGATCGTCCATTGTCACGGGTCGCTCGCGCTCTCGCGGGCGAACCCGCAGCCCGAGACGCAACAGACGAAAGAGGGCGAGGTCGCGCATAAGGTCGCGATGCTATTCGCAATGGCGGCGACGAATCCAAACGTGTCTGTGCTCCCTCAGCTTGGAAATATTATCGACGGCGTGCGGGTCGACGCCGAGATGATCGCGGGCGCAAAGCTCTATGCGGAAGCGCTAGAGGGCTTCGCCGGCAATCCCGAGCAACGCATTGACATTTGGCGGATGTCGCCCGAGGAGCCGGCCGCCGTCGATCCCGAGACGGGCGAGGCGATCCCGGTTGTATTCGGCACGCCCGATTTTTGGCAGTACGCCGAGAACACGAAAACGCTCAGGATCACCGATTATAAATTCGGTCATCTCTACGTCGACGTGTTCGAGAATTGGCAATTGATCGCCTACGCTTGCGGCATTATCGACATGCTCGTCGCTCAGCACCGAGCTTTCGAGTTTGAGATGATCGTCGAATTTATGATCGTACAGCCACGGTGCTACAGCGCCGACACGCCCGTCAGGACGTGGACGACCTCGGCGGCGAATCTGCGCGCGTACATCAATCAGGCAAAGGTGGCGGTCGAGGACGCGCTAGCGCCGAACCCCAAGACGAAGGCCGGAACACATTGCCTATTCTGTCCGGCCCGAGGATTTTGCAAGACGGCGCACGTTGCGAGCACGGCGATACTCGAATACGCCGGCACGGTCGAGGCGATGTCGCAGAACCCGCACGAGATAGGCTTGCGGCTCAATCTAATCAATGCAGCGCTGACGATGCTCAAGGGCGTAGCGACCGGATTAGAGGAGCAAGCAATGCAGATGATTCAACACGGAAAGGTCGTCCCGTGGTTCCGCTTAGGGCATTCGCAGCCGCGCGAGATATGGTCGAAGCCGGCCGAAGAAATCGCCGCGCTAGGAGCGCTGACGGGCAAGACTTTGACGAAGCTCGACTATGCTCTAACACCGAAACAGGCCGTTAAGGCCGGGATACCACGTGCGGTCGTAGATCAATACGCGACGACCCCGCACGGTAAGGCGCGGCTCGAATCGGACGACCTTACAAACGCGGCGAGAATCTTTAACAAATAGTTGACCGTACCGTCAGTTCGGCACATACTCGATTCACTCAAACAAACGGAGAGTAACACTAGTGAGTAATATACGCAGAGATGTTCTATTGCCGACGGGCCGAATAGTGGCCGGGGATTTGTACACCGGAAGCGACAAAGACGCAGACGGTAAACCGCGCCTTATCAAGACCGGCCAGAATGCCGGGCAACCGTCGACGCAATTCTTTTTTGCTGTCGCGATCCCTAAGACGCCCGGCAAAGCCCATTGGGCGCACGAGGCTTGGGGCGCTGAGTTTTGGGCCGTCGGCAACGCCGCGTTCCCTAAGATCGCTGAGTCGCCTACGTTCGCATTCAAAGTAAAGGACGGGGATTCTGCCGTACCTGACACGAAGGGCAATAAACCGTGTGAGCGCGAGGGGTATCCCGGAAATTGGATTGTTTCGATCGCATCGCAGTTTGCGCCGTCAATTGTAAATGAGAACGGATCTGCGTATCTACTGGACAAAGACTACGTTAAGCGCGGGTACTACGTTCAAGTCCTCGTAACGATAGACGGCAATGGCTCGACGCAGCGGCCGGGTATTTTTGTAAATCCAAGGCTTGTGTCGTTCCAGGGGTTCGGCCCCGAAATTAAGACCGGAGTTGATCCCGGCTCTGTTGGATTTGGCGCCGGGCCGAAACCGACCGGGGTTCTGTCTGCACCCGTCGGCGGCATGGCCGCCCCCGTCGGGCTCCCGCCGGCCCTTCCGGGCGCCGCTGCATCGCTTCCGAGTGCAATGCCCGCCCCTACCGCTGTGCAGCCGTCTCCGGGCTTCCTAGCGCCCCCGGCCGCCGCTCCCGCCCCCTTGCCGCCCCCGCCCGCCGCCCCCGTGCGTCGGATGACCGACAAGGCTCAGGGAAACACATACGAGGGCTTGATCGCCCAAGGATGGACCGAAGCGCTTTTGATTCAGCACGGGCTTATGGTAGCCTGACCGAGTCCCGCCCGCGCGCCGCTGCTCACTCTTTACCTGGAATCATGACCAGGGCGGCGCGCGGGAATTGGGTTTAACTCGGAGGGCGCCCCATGAAGTTCAAACTTACCTACGAAATCGATCTAAAAACAATGCGCTACGAAATCAAGCTCGACGACAAAGGGCTGACCGATCAAGAGTGTTACGAGCATTGCTCCCGAGCGCTCCGCGTTCTTGAGGCGCATCTATTCCACAGCAAGCCGAACGCGACGAGCGTCAATTGAAAGTTGTGTCGCTTAATTGCGGAGGCGTATTTTAAATGCTCGCGGTAATGGACATGGAAACGACATCCGACGCCGGGTATGTTTATGATTTCGCCGCACGCCGATGGGGATCGCTACCAGGGTACTCCGCGCAGAAAAGGGGGCTAGGCGCTGTCGGGATGGTGCCTTATATCGAGCATTATTCATTCAGGATTCTAATGCTTGCGTATAATCTTACGCCTCGGCTCGGATCTGCGACCGTTGCGCAATGGGTAGTCGGTGAGCCGCTTGACGTGCTGCGCCCTCTGTTCGACCATATTCGGTCGGGCGGGTTGATCGAGAGCCATAACGCAGCGTTTGAGCGAAATTGTTGGAATATATACGGCGTGCCGGTTCTCGGGTTCCCTCCGCTCTCCGTAGAGCAACAGCGTTGCTCTGCTGCTAAGAGTCGCGCCGCCGGCTATCCGGGCAAGCTTGAGGAGGTCACGAAGGTACTCAAGACGCCGATTCAAAAGGACGCTGACGGAACTCGGCTGATGAAAATATTCAGCATGCCGCGCAATCCGACGATTAAAGACCCGCGCACGCATGTTATGCCGCGTGAGGCGCCTGACGAATGGACCAAATACAAAGCGTACAACGTGACGGACATTCTGTCCGAGCACGAGGTTTCCGAACGCGTGCCGGACTTGTCGCCGCAAGAACAGAAATATTGGTTTCTCGACCAACATATCAATGATCGAGGCATGGCGGTAGATCGCAAGGGCGTCGACGACTGTATCGCGATCGTCGAGCAAGCCTATGCAAAGTACGGCGACGAGTTCCGCACGCTAACCGGCGGCATAGAGCCGACCGAGCTTCAACAGCTTAAGGGCTGGCTCGCGGCGCGCGGCGTCCACATGGCCGACATGACCGAAAAGACGATTGACGCAATGGTCGAGAAGTTAGCGGACGGCGGGCCGTGGGAAGCGTTGCGCGCCCTCGTCATCCGCCAGATGCTCGGCAGTGCCAGTGTTAAAAAGCTCTACGCGCTGCGGGCTCAAACTGCGCGCGACGGTCGCGTACACGGAATGTATATGTTCCACGCGACCCATCACGGTAGAACCGGCGGATACGGCCCTCAGCCGGCGAATCTGTACAAGGGCGAATGGCACACGCCCGAGGAAGTGAACGCCGCCCTAGCGGTCATTGCGACGCGCTCGCTTGCGGCGGTCGAACTGGCTTACCCGAAAATCGGCGCCCTCGAGGTCGTCAACAATTGCTTGCGGTCGCTGTTCATCGCGGCGCCGGGTCACGAGCTGATATCGTCGGATTACTCCGCGATCGAGGGCGTAGTGCTCGCGGCGCTCGCGGGCGAACAATGGATCATAGATGTGTTCAACACTCACGGGATGCTATACGAAGCGCAGATATCGCGCATGACCGGCGTCCCGTTCGAGGACTTTGTCAAGCACAAAAAGGAAACAGGGAAGCATCATCCGCTACGCCAGCAAGGCAAGCTCGCGGTTCTCTCCGGGGGCTACGCCTCATGGATCAACGGATGGAAAAAGTTCGGCGCTGACGAATATTACGAGGACGACTACGCAATCAAGCGGGCGATTCTGGCGTACCGCGATACAGTCCCCAATATAGTTGCCTTGTGGGGCGGCCAAACGCGCGACAAGTTCCGCGACTCGTGCCGACAGGAACGCTACGGCCTCGAGGGCGCTGCGATCAACGCGGTAGAGTATCCGGGCAATTGCTACCGCGTCGGGCTGATCGCTTTCCAGATGGACGCGGCGGCCGATGTGCTGCATATGCAATTACCGAGCGGCCGGACGATTCAATACCATGCTCCGCGCCTGACGCCGGCAACCCGCGACTATGCCGAGACTTGGGAACTGGCGCTCAGCTACGAAGTTTGGAATACGAATCCAGATAGGGGCGTCGCGGCTTGGGTTCGCGTCGACCTCTACGGCGGCGTGCTGACTCAGAACGCGACCGGGGGCACTGCAAGAGATATCCAAATGCACGGCATGCAAAACGTGACCGATCGCGGATACCCCATCGTAATGACAACCTATGACGAGACGGTTAGCGAGGTTCCAATAGGGTACGGCAGTATCGAGGACTTTGAAGCCGGGCTTAACGATCTACCGGCCTATGCAAAGGGCTGGCCTATCTTCGCTAAAGGCGGATGGTGCGGCCCCCGATATGGGAAATGGGACTAAAGTGTGAACTGCGTCTCGACGAGATGGATCGTCGCTTAGGAGACTGCAAGTGAACAACGGCCCGTAAAAAAAAGCCCCCTATTATGAGTAGGGGGCTAGCTGTACGCGCGAGGGGGAGTGAGTCTCGCGACGTGTTTCAGAGGGAGTCGACAAGCGACGCCGTATAAGCCTTGAAATCCTCGGGGGTATAGAAATTCTCTTGCCGTAAATCTTTGTTGTCGCCGTCCCATGAGGAGCGGCCGAACTTGCTCACGGCGTACCAGTATTCGAAGGCGCCGACGTTGCCCATTCCCTCGGCCAATAGGGCGGCCATGAGAGTGTTGTCCGCGACATCCTTGCCTCGGGTCCTGTCGCCGCCGTAGAGCCAATCGTGAAGCGCTGCGGGGCGTCTGGATAGGCCGTCGCGGTCGAGGTTCGGTAGCCAGTCGATCAGATGGGGAATCGACGCCATGTCGGTTATAAAGCCCTTGGGAACCGTGATCGTCTCGTTACCGGCTGTCCAAACGAGAGGCGCCCCGAACCGCCATAGGTCGGGGCGCTTTTCGATCGCGATCAATTCAAGCTCAGTCGCGAACATGGCGGCCTAACCGCCCGTGTCGGCGATGATCCAGCCGAGCACCGTAGCGATTGCGACTTGCGTCTGAGGGCTCACGGCGCCTTTCGTGGTCACGGCCAATTGCGCTTGCACCGCTTGCCCGAGGGCGTTCGTCAGTAACTCGGCTACCAGCAAATCAGCCGGCGGCAGGTTCAACGCCTGTACCTTCGCGTTCACGATGATTTCCACGTCGGCGAGCGCCATATTGCTACTCTGATCGACGGCAAGGATAGCTTTCGCGATCTTGTTGATTTGCGACGCGCGGGCGATTTGCTCGACGGGCGTTGCATGGCTCGCGGTCTCGGCCGTGAACACGGCGGCGCCGATGGCGGCCTGTTCGAGCGGCAGGGCTGAGGGCGCGAGCAAGTTCGACAAGCCGGCGCACGCGCTGAGCGTCACGAGCACGGCCGCGAGGGCGATCGACTTCAATCCATAACTAAGGCTTCGCATTTGATTCTCCGGGGGTAGTGACAGGGGTAGCAACGGGGGCAGTCGGCGGCGCGGCCGGTTGTATGATCGCGTCTACGCGCTCGCCGGTCGATTGAATTTCAACGGGCGTCAAACCGCCCTTGTGCGCAAGGCTCTTGCTCGTGATAAACCGGCACGCCGCCATAAGCAACGCGCACCGCGTCATGGTCTTGGCGACTTGAACCGGGTCCGTGATCCCGATCGCGACGAGGTCGTCCGGGGTCACGTAGGGCAGGATTTGCGCAGCCGTGGCAATGGCGCCCGCGACCCACATGGTAACGGACTTAAAAATACCATTGACGACGGCGAGAATTTGAGTGTTCACGGTGGATTACTCCGGTTTGATCGCCGCAGTATACACCGTCAATAGCCGGCGCATCCAGCCCAATTCAAAGGCGGCCTTATTGAGCGCCGCGTAGTGCGTCGCGCGTCGGGCGGCGTATTCCAATGCGAGGGCGTTGTAATCGGCCTTGTGAGCCTCTACGGCCTTGAGAGTCGTCGAGCCGACTTGCTGATCGACCTTTGTCCCGAGCGCTTGCTGTAGGAGCATTACGGCGGTTCCCGGCCCCTCATTGACGCCCCCGTCGAACGCCAGCGCGGCGAGAGCCGGCGGCAGTACGGCGGCGCCCGTCGTGACCCATTGGTCGACCTCGTACAGATGCGTGACGTTCGCGACAGTCAAATCCTTGACATCTGTCGGCATGGTCGGGTCGGAGTGCTGCGCGTGTGCGTTCACGTGGTCGAGGTACTTTTGCGTAATACCCATGTTCGTGCGCCCGCCCGGATCGGCGGGATTGTCCACGAATCCGCCTTCGAGTTTGATCGTCAGCGCGATTATTTCGGCTTGCGTCATCATCTGGAAACCCTCAATGCCTTACCCATTCGATCAACCCCGTGACTGAGGCCCCGACAGTCGCCGCCGCGCATGTCACGGCCCATAGCGCGCCCTTGCCGCGGTTTAACGTGCCGTTTAATTCGGTTACGACTGTCGTCAATCCCGCGACTTGTACCGCGAGGGCGTCTATCCTGACATCATGGGCGGCCCGCGTCTCGCGCAACGTAGTGACTTGCTCACGCAACTCGTGGATCGTCTCAGCGTCTCGCCGGGTCATTAGATCGTCGCTCATGGCTCAAAATCCTATTGCGATGTAGTTGATATTCGTCGTATTGTTGCTGTACTGAGTCCAGCCCGATGCGGTCTCAGAACCCGATACGACGGTGAAAAATTCGACGCCCGTCGACGAAGCGATGACCGGAATAACGACGTAGCAGCCATGAGTGAACGGCGTCGAGAAGGCGTGCGCTTGATTGCCGCCGACCGTGTGCGACACGATGCCCCATCGTACCTGTATGCCTACGGCGAAGTTCAGGCCGCCATTGACTGAGGCTACCGCGCTGATGCCCGCGAGGGCTTGCACAAAGGCCGTAGTCGCGAGCTTCGCGGAATTGTCGGACGTTGCCGGCGTCGGCGCCGTGGGCACGCCTGAGAACGTCGGGGACGCGAGGGGCGCATAGCCGGCGAGGGCTGCGGCAACGGCGGCCTTCGTGAACGCGGTCGTAGCGATTTGCGTCGTGTTCGAGGAAGTCGCGGCGGTCGGCGCCGTGGGCGTGCCAGTCAAGCCGGGCGAGGCGATCGGAGCGAGGCCGGCCGTTGAGACGCCGGTATTCCATAAATCCCCACCGTCTGAATACACGCTCGTAGGCGTATTGGATCCGACCGGGACCGCTACTGAGTTCGATCCTCCGCTTACGGCGGCCGATATGGTGAACGCGCCCGCCATAATATTTACAATGATCCAATTGCCTATAAGGCCGGCGGGGAACACTATTTGCAAATTACCCGTGAGCGTACCCTCAAGGACGATAATCGGCTTTGAGAAAATAGCCGGCGGCAATGCGTAGCTGCCCGAGGCTACCGCAACCAATCCAGCACCGTAGTTAGCGACGGGCGCCCATCCGACATTACCCGAACTTGTGTCGGGATTTGCGGAATTGCCCGCCGACTGATTCAGCCAGTACCCCGTACCGTCGGTCCGCGCGACGAGCGCGCCGAGGGGGTATCCGCCGATCGCGGAAGCGCGACCGGCGCTAAACGCGGGAAAAGCGCCGGCCGCCAACGCGGCAATGTTCGCCGTCGCCATGAACAAGATACCGTTCATATCTTGACCGAAAAACGGAAGGCCGCCCGAGGCTTCCGGCGTCATGGTCGAAGGCGGGAACCCATCGGTGAACGACGCCTGATTGACGACGCTCGTAATCTGTGACGGGACAGGTATCGGAAGTGTGATGTACGTCGGGTTAGCCGCGCCCGAGCCGAAAGGTTCGGTGATAAGATTGGCGGTTGCGTTCGGGTCGGGAAGGCTCATAGTATCGGGTATCCTACGGGACAACGATCGAAAATGCTACGCCGGGCGGGGTCGGGATCACGCCGGATTGCTGCAAAATCGCCAATTGGATAGGCGACGGGGTAAAATTGAAATTATAGGTGATCGCCATAAGGCCGGAACTCAGCACGTAAGCTTGTCCCACACCGTACAGATTTTGCAAAATTTGGTTCAACGCGGGCGCCGTCGTCGAGCAAATGTTCGCGAACGCTTTCGCTAGAATCAATTGCCGATAGGCGTTGTCGTCGAGTAGATACGCCTCAGTCGCATTGTGCCCCGTGTACATCGCGCCGCCGACCGGGGGATTGTTGTAAGGCGGCTGACTCGATCCGGCCGGCGTCCAATCCTGATCGGGCTGCGATTCGCTCGATATGTCGAAGCCTACATACGGCGTCGTGTTCGGGATGCGCAACAGCCTCGATACGTTGACGATCTTGCCCCAAATGTCGAGGCCGAATCCTACCGCGCTGTCGACGTTCCAAACATACGAGAGGAAATTCGCAAAGTTCGCCGACTGATCCATATATTGATTCATGTTGTCAATCCATTGCAGTAGCGTCGGCGAGTTCGCGTACTGAGAGATGACAGTCGGCTCGTAACTGAACAGCGTGTCAGTGCTCGGCGGCCCGGACGAGACCACGAAGCCGACGAGAGAACCTACGGCGATAATAATCGGGTACGGAATGCCCGGCCCGATGTTCTGCGATATCACAATGCCGGCGGCGACCGTGGTCGAGGCGGTCATCCCGATAGCGCCGGGAACAAGCCCCAAATTCGTCAGCGCGGCGATTGCCTCGGCTTCGGTCAATCCAATGAGGTCAGGAACCGGAACCGCTATACGGCCTTGTGAGAGCGCGACAGATACCGGCGTGCCGCCGTTCGCTTGTGTGCCGGCGACGGGTAGCTGAGTAACGACGTTGCCTGGAATGACGAGCACGCTTGAAACGTAGGTTACGAGCCCGAGCGTAAAGCCGGCCGATATCAAAACCTCTTTCGCGATTGCCTCGGACAGATTCTCGACGTTCGGAATCGTGAGGCCGGCCGACACGTCTAGGGCGACCGTCTCGCCGATGGTGCCCGAGCTTCCGGCCGTCGGGCTTTGACTGACCACGGTTCCGATAGGGACGGACCCGCTCGGTATATCCGTAATCGTGCCGACCGTAAATTGTGCGTTCGTCAGCGCGGTCTCGGCGTCAGCTTGAGCTAAACCGACGACGTTCGGAACGATAATACCCGCGAAGATTAGGTTGTAGTGATTCTCGATTTGCGTCGGCGTAAGGGCGCTCGGGTAGATCGCCCAATTGCCAGCAAAGCCGGTCCAATTCGCACCGTTGGAACCGCAGCTCCAATACCCCGCGCCGAATGTCGTACCCTGATAGAACGCCGAGCTTGTCGCGACGAGCACGGTGTCGACGTAGAGGTTTGCGATTCCGGTCGCGCCGTCCCACGTGGCGACGGCTTGATGCCAATTGCCGTCATTGTAGCCATTGTCGGGCGCCGTGATTGTATCGTCGGCGCTCGTTGTCGGATTACCCATACCCCACGACGGCTGCATATTGCCGGAAAATCCTAAGCCCCAATCGTATTGACCCGGGCCCGATACATCAGCGAACAACAAAACAGCTGGCGATGCCAGACCGCCGCTACCGCCTACCGAACCCGTCGAGCTGAACCACGCTTCGACGCTGAGCGCCGACGCGGGCGCGATGGTAAACGGGTTCGGCCAACTCGCGTCGACTTGTCCGGGTCCGTTATAGAATCCCGCGCTTGTGCTGCCGAGGCCGGTCGGCGCCGGGTTGCCCAAAGTCGGATGCGGCGCCGCCGCGGCATCGGCGATGTTCCGCACAATCTCGTACATCGGTTGTACGAGTTCATTGCCGGGCACGAAGGCGACCGCACCGTCAGCAAGTACCGCCAATTGATACGGAGTGCTCATATTAGAGTTACCCCGATGTTCGCGGGCGTGATCGTGGGCGCTTGATCGATGCCCATTTGCAAGCTGTTATGCGTAGCGCTCCCGATGTTCGTAAAGCCGATCAAAATCGACAGGATCGAGACCTCGGCGCCGATCAGCGACACGGGCGCGTAGAACTTGCTCGCGAGGATCGCCGCGCCAGTGCGCGCGCGTAGCGACCCATCGGCGCCGGTAAAGCTCGCTACGATTGCTTGCTGTACGAGCGTGATGATATTCGCCGGGAGGTTCGCATTGTTGGCAAGCTGCACCGCGAAGTAGACCGCCGTCGGCGCCGCAATGATGAACCCGACAGAGTAAGTCGGAATCGGACTCTGATATCCGCTCGTGTCTTGCACGGACTCGGTAACGAGCGTAGCGCCCGCGCCGCCGGCCGCCGTCTGATATCCCGGCCCGATGTTCGCCGCCGCCCATATCGCATTAGCGAGCGCTTGAGAGGCACCGCCGACGACTGCGACGAATATCGACCGAGCGGCGATCGGGAACGACGAGCTATTCGGGTTCCCGTTGATCGTTCCGCTTTGAACGCTGTCCGTGTTGTTCTGAGTCACGAATACGTCGATTACGTTCGGGACGCTGAACACGTTCGCGTAGATCGCCGGGAGCGAGCCTTGCGCGTTGATCCCGACCGATTGCTCGCGGCGGTACTCGAACGCGGCGGGGGTTTCCACATTGGCGCCAGCGACGCCGGGCGAGGAATTGTTGACCGTGTCCCATCCGGGGATTGCCTGATAGATCGTCGTGACTGTGTTCGCGGGGCACGCGGTCGGGCCGGCGACTTGCGCGGCGAACGGTAGCGTGATCGTGCCGCCGACCGGGATCGTTCCGGCTTGCTGACAGATATACACGTTGCCGCTCGTGTCGCGAGCCTGAGCGCCGACCGGGATCGGGGTTCCGAA
>QGNH01000905.1_pt1 | contig 15278 bp, 28 predicted proteins | sample 1735481 | NCBI WGS metagenome assembly QGNH01 (sample SAMN09239004, study PRJNA386568) | Viral metagenome, whole genome shotgun sequencing project. | reverse complement strand
TTCAAAGCCGGATGGAACGCGCGCAAGCTCGCCGACCTCCGCACGGGCTTCGGGTGGAGGGACAAGCTATGAGCACGGGCAACGGCGAGATCAAGCTTCCGCAGGCGACCACGTTCAAGACGAGTGGTCCAGTCCACATCGACGGTATCGGGGCGCTGGCGCAAAAACTCCCCGACGATAATTGGTATGTGATGACGCTGCGCATCCGCAAAATCCCGGGCGGCGCGGAGGTTCAAGTGAGCCCGAAGTGGGAGCGCATCCCGTAATGCACGGCGATCCATGGGGCTCGCGGCGCGTCTATCTCTCGCCGGATATGGCGAGGTACTGTCTCGTCGATGCCGTGGATTTTGAGTGGGCTATGCAATGGCGCTGGCACGCGAAGGTGGACAAGCGCGGCAAGAAGTTCTATGCCGTCCGGCACGGGCGGCGCACGCGCAAGGACGGTCGTCGCGTGCAGATTGATCTCTACATGCACAAGGAAATTCTCAGCGAGCGAATAGGCCGCGCTCCGCCGACCGCCGCGCATGTGATCGGCGACCATGGCGACGGCGAGAGCCTAAACAACTGCCGGGAAAATCTCGACTGGGCGACGCACTCTCACAACTGCAAAACCGCGAAGGTCAAAACTCCACGCGACGCGCGGGGGCAATTCCGCACCCCAGACGACGCCCTGTTAGCAGAATTTTAACTATCCCGGTATATTTCACTTGCAGAAAGTACCGAAAAATGCGACGATGTGCAATCGAAATATACTACTGAAAAGGAACCAAAATGAAAGCGATTGATACCCTAGCACTTATCCGAAAGCAGATCGCGACCCTGGAAAAGCGCGAAAGCATCGTGAAAGCCAAAATCGTCTCGCGGTTTGGCGAAGGCTATTTTGAGGGCGACGAATTTTCGGCAACGATCATTGTCGCCGACCGTGACAACCTCGACATGAACGCGGTTCGGGCGAAGCTCACGCCGCAGTTCATCAAGGCTCACACGACGACCCAGGAAGTCACGACGGTTCGCACCGCCGAGCTTTAACGGGCTGTTAACCAACGCCTCGGGTTCCTGTTGACCCGGGGCGTTTTTGCGAGCACACTCCCGGCGATGGATAAATCAACCCCTTGGAGACGACCATGTTTACCGCTAAGAAAATCACTCCGAAGTCTTTCGCTCTTTTTGAAGACGGCACTGAGTTCGCTCGGCTGCAAATCGTGCGCGGCAAATATCTTTTGAGCACGGCGAACGCCGACCTCAAACGGGTATTCGACGCGACCGTATTCACCGCCGACGCAACGCTGCAAGCGGTGCTGTGGGCTATCCGCGCCATCCTCGACCATCTGGCCGAGATCGCGGCGCGGCTCGCCGACGCGAACGAGCGCGAAGCTAACTGCGCAAAATTCGCCGCTGAGTTCGAGCCCGTCGTAAACCCGCGCAATGGTCGCGTCGCGTTTGCTCCGCGCAATGCGGTGCTCGCGTGACCGCCCGGGCCCTCAAAATCATCGGCGCGCTGTACGTGGCGCAAGCCGCGACCGGCGCGCTGATCGGCTTCACTATCCCGTGGCTGCACTTTTTTGGAGTTCTGTGATGAACATCATGTGTGAGCGACTCGACATGGACGACCTACCGCACACCGACTGGAAATGCGACGACTGTGGCGCGGTCAATTCCTGCCTCGATGCCGAGTGTCAGTATTGCGGCGGAGGCTCGGAGCTTGATCCCGACGCTTAGAGACATGCGCGCTCGCGCGTTTGTTTGGTTTCCGCGCGAGCCGGACAAGCCGGGGGTGTCCGAAAAAACTCCGGTCGGCGGCGACTGGCGCGCTCCACGCTTAGTCGCCGCCACACTCTCGCACTGCGACATAGGAAAACAAAAATGCCCGTTGACGAATTTGGTCTGACAAGCGAAGATCGCGAAGTTCAACGACAGCGCCGCATGGTGCTCGACATGGGCGCGCGACTTCCTCGCATTGGCGACACGCGATGGCAACGGCTCCGTGCATGGGTGGCGAAGTGGCTCGGGCGCTAGGGGGAGCCATGCTCAAACCATTCGAGTTCAAGGCCGCTGATAATTACCTCGGCGGTCGCCACGATAAGCGCGAACATCCGTTCGGCCTTCGCGGAAGCGGGTGGTCGCACAACGATATGCAGGCGGCGATCACCACTCACGCGCAAGTGTTCGGGCCCGAGCGCACAGCCGCGCTCGCGAAGGCGGTTATGGGCTCGCTCGCCGAGCCGGTAAACCCGCGCTACTATGGCATGTTGATTGCTCAGTGTGCCTTTGAGTTGACATCGCGTCCACATGTGCTATCGGTGATGGACACGAAACAGCAAAGAAAGCCCTACGCATGAAACGGTTTCCCGCGTGATGCCGACACACTCCGCAATGCTCCGCGCCATTGGCAGCGAGCCAAAGGCCGAGCAAGCAATTTTTTGGTTCGCCTATGCGTGGCACTCCGGCAAGAATAGCGATCTCTATCGCGTCCTGCGCGAAAGCCCATACGTTCCGCCGACCGGCGAGAAGTTTGACGACGACCCGGATGTCGTTCGGCTCTTCGGTGTGCTTGAACGCGCGTTCCCCGGGCAAACCGAAGTCCCGTATAGTCCACTGCTACTCGCCGACGTGCAAGAGGGCGATATTATCATCGCGGGCTCGCGCCACCTATGCCTGCAAAACCGATGGCCGTGTCGCGTCTTGAAGTGGGAAGGAAATCTCGCCGTCGCGTGTGAGAAGGGGATGCATCGGCTGCGCGCCAACGAGCTAGGCTTCGTCGAAGGCTTCCGTCGCTAATTCCCTGTTGCGAGCTATAGACTTGGGGGCTATAACTCACGGGCAACTTAATTTTGGGGAGCCCGACCATGGCCCAATTCACCGCGAAAAAGAAATCCGCGCCGCCGTCGAAAGGCGCGAAGGAAAAAGGGAAAGTCACGCCCACCCAGGCCGCCAATGACCGGCACAAAGCTGGCGCTGTGCTCGGCGAAAATGATAGCACTTATCACAATAAGTGTTAACTATAGATGGCTTTTCGACTTGCGGGCCCCAGAAAAGCAGCTAAAGTTTCGTTTTAGGAGAGACCCATGTGGACCGACGAAGCCCGACGGGCAGCGGCAGACGCCAGAAACAAATCCGAAGACGCGAAAGTCGTCTCAAACCTTCGCGGCATGTTCGGCATCGTGGCGGGCGGCCCCAAGGGCGGCCCCGGCACCGTCGCGATGAACGCGGCAGCGGCGGCCACGCTCGCGCAGGATCATCCGAAGTCGAGCGGCTTCGCTATTCAATCGTTCAACCCCAAGCTCGCGGGAGCACCGTGGCAGACTGAAAAGAAAGTTGGCAATAGTACCGTTGCCGAGCGCATTGCACTGCGTATGCGGACCGATAATATGAACCGAAGCGGCGCGGCTGGCCGCACAACCTTTCGGGTGAAGTGATGGCATGGTCCGACGAAGCTCGACAGGCCGCAGCCGACGCTCGCGCAAAACCGTTTGACCGATCTCAGATCGGCATGACAGTCGGCGCGACATTCAGCGGTAAGCCGCTCGGCCTAAACACGCCGACGAGCGCGGGCTCGCGCATCGTCTCCGACATCCGCGCCGCAGCGGCGCTCGGGCAGGGACATGCGAAGTCAGGCGGCTTCCGCGCCGACCCGAACGCGAGTTTTGGCGGTGGACGATTTTTTGGACCAGGGCGCGGAATATCTCGGCGCGGCGGGAGAGCCTAATGTGGACCGACGAAGCACGACAGGCAGCGGCGGACGCGCGAGCTAAGGGCTCGAAGGCTGTGCCGTATCATGCGGCGGTCGCAGGCGTTCAAGCGGCGGCGGGAAAATTCCTGTCTGGGCTCGCGGCGCATCAAACCGGAACGCTCGACAATCTGAAAACGACTGCGCAAATGATGGCGGAGCACGACAAAATCTGGGGTCCAAAATCGACACCAACCGAAGACCAGCGCGCGAAAGTTGTCGAGAGTGCGCGGCATCAAGCGAGCATAGCGAACGATAAAGAGCTTGTGTCAATCTCTCAGGATCAACGCGCCGGACTTATGAGCGCGGCGCTTCGCGCCAAAGCACAACAGACATTCCTTGATCCCGTGAAGAGTTCGGAGCGCGGGAGCTATTCGTTTCTTAAAGGGTGGCACAAATGAGAGACGCCAAGGGACACGGCAGCGACAGCCAAGGCGGCGGCAAAGAGCCTGCGCATCAATCGCGTATTTCGCAGCTTGTGTCTAACTTCGCGAAATCCAACAGCGGCGAAGGGCATATCCCGAAGGCGCTCGAAGATTTTGACATTCGCGGCAAAGACCCGGCGATGGCCGCGATGGCTATTCTGGAAGGCATCGCGGGCGCAGCCGAAGGCCGCGTCGATGTACAAGCGCTCGTACACTTCGCGCACTTCCTCGGCTTCCTCGGCGCGCTCGCCGTGATTGATTTGCTTGTGCTAGGAATATCCCATGTGGTCTGACGAGGCACGGGCAGCGTCGGCAGCGGCGCGCGGCGGCGCGCATCAAACGGGCGTCAATCAAATTGGTCGGCCTGTGCTCAGTCCTAAGGCAGTCGAAATTGCCACGTCGCACCCTGATGGATTTTCTGTGAAGCCGGACGGCTCGCAACCGACGAAGGGATACATGGTCGCACTTCCCGGGCACTCACTCGTCGCCGACGCGGCGGTGTTTCATAGTCCGGCGGGGCGCGCGCTAATCGAAGCTCATGCGCAAGCTCATGCTGATGCACTGAAACAGTCCGGCGCGTATCTCGGCGGATGGACTGACAAAGCAAACGGAAAAACTTACGTGGAGGTCTCGCACAATATCCAAAATCGGAACGCGGCCATCCGCACGGGCGTCTCGCGAAATCAGAAAGCGATCTATGACGTGCGCAAGGGCAAAGACATCAAGACGGGCGGCACGGGGGAATAAAATGGCAAAGAAATTGAGCGGACAATCTGGCCTAGCTTTCGGCGGGCACGGCGCGCCGAGCGGGAAGCCGAACAGCAAGCCAAAATTTCAGCACGATGTCGTGGACTGGGTGCGCGAAGACGCAAATCGCACAGCCGCGAAAATGCTTGGCCTCGGCCATCCTAAGTCACAAGACCCGGCACCGGGAGGCACGGCTACTCTCCCGGGGCGTTCCAATGCTCGATAAATTGATCTCCCTCGTCTTTATGATCCTCGCGACCCTGATGATTTTTGCGGAGAAGCGGCGAGTGCGAAAACTCGTTCGGGCCCGCATCCGCAGGCTGCGCTAATTCCCTGTTGCTTCTACATCGTGTCGCGGGTAGTCTTCGCCCGATCATTCCATTTTTGCGAGGGAGTTCACCATGGGAAACGTTGCCACAAAGCCGGGCATGACCGAGCAGACTTCGGGCAATATCGCTCGCGATGGCGCGGCCAAAAAGCCGCAGACCAGCTTCCCCGTCAAGGACGGCATGAAGGACATGACCACGCTTTCGGGCATCGCTCCGGCTAACCCGGGCACCGGCCCAGACGGCGGAAGCCCGAACCCGCTCGACGCAGAGCCCCGCATGAAGTCCTTACATGGTCAGGGCGCGAGCTTGCAGACCGCATGGGGACAGACCGATGGCGACGGCGATGGTCTTGACCTCGGCCTCGGCGCGCAAGTCATGGACGAAGCGCAGCTTAAAACGAAGCTCTAATCGCGGCACACGGAGGCGGCAATGGCTGATTTGATCGTGGGCTCGAAACTTCCGAGCGAGAACAAATACGGGCAGAACGGATACACGGGCGCGTCAAGCGACACCCCAGGCCAGAAGACTTCGACGGGTGTGCTCCCGCAAGTCACCGTCCCGACCGACAAGTGGCAAACTCGCGACGTGGGTACGAGCAAAGTCGCGAACGGCTACGGCATGAAAAAGGTCTAACAATGGCTGGCGCGTCCCCGCTCAATATCGCGAACGTCTCAGCGATGGCGACGGCGGCGGGTGCGCCGACGCCGCTCAGTATGGGTGCGCAGAAAAATCCGGCAGTCGGCTCCAATCAGCCGCCTCAGGGAAATCCGCCAAACCATCCTGTTAGCGCACACGCGGACACGAAGTCCGTTGGTACGCATCCGTCTCAGTCATCTGACAAGCGCAGCAACCCTGTTCACGGCATGACAAAATAGCACGGGCGGTCTGACTGTTAGCTTCGAAGGTGACTGAATAATATACGGCGGGCATGTGCTCGCAAACTGCACACCGCGCGGATGGCCGCGCACATCGACATGCGTCGGTGGCACCGAAGGGAATACCGGCATGAGCCGCGAACTTGCACGACAGCGCCGATCATTGGTCGGGCGCAAATACTCCCCCGAACGATTGCAGAAGGCTATTAAGTGCGCGGCAGAAATGCCCGTGGTCTCCGAGATATGTCGGCGCATAGGATGCTCGCGCTCGGGCCTCGAATACTGGATTGCGAAGAGCGTCGCCGGACACGTAAGTTTTAATATCCCGACCGGCGATCTCGACGAGAATGGTAAGCCGATCACACTCCCCTTCCATGAACTTTTTGCCAGCGCCATGAAAGATGGCATCGACAGCGCGGAGAAAGCCGCGTGGAAGCTTGTGCGCGGGCAAAAGGAAGTGCTGACGCATAAGGGTCGAGTTCAATACAAGATCAATCCGCTCGCGAGTGCGCTCGGCCTCGACGAGACTGATCCCGCGTTCTTTGAGCGCGACGAGAACGGCGCTCCAATTCCCGAAACGATTTTGAAACAAGACCCTGACATGATCCGCTTCATGCTCAAGGCTCACCGCCCCGACGTGTACGTGCCCGGGCAAAAGATCGACGTGAACCATCGCGGCGGTGTGCTCATTCTCACCGCGCCGCTGAAAACTTCAAAAGAGTTTGACGACAATATCCCGAACAAGCTCTCCGAAGTGCAGGATGTCGAGTTCGAGGAAGTGACCGACGAGACGGCGGGGACAAAATAATGGCGTGGGCCCCCGTCAAAAAATATCGTCTTCGCGGCGCGGAATACGTCCCCGTCGTGCTCGACAATAACGGCAAGGAAGTCGAAGCGGTGTGGGCTCCGCAGGCTGGCTCGCAAGTCGCGTTTCTCGCCGCGCCCGAGATCGAAGTGCTGTACGAAGGTACGCGCGGCCCGGGCAAGACCGACGGCCTCATTATGGATTTTTGCCAGCATGTCGGCCAAGGCTACGGCGCGGAGTGGCGCGGCATCTTGTTCCGCCACACCTTCCCCGAATTGAAAGACGTGATCGAGAAATCGAAAAAGTGGATCAAGAGAATTTGGCCCGAGGCGTTCTACAACGAGATCAAATTTTTCTGGGAGTGGCCGAGCGGCGAGCGACTTTACTTCGCCGTGTTCGATACTCCGTCGGACTACACAAAATATCACGGCCACTCGTACACATGGATCGGGTGGGAAGAGTTGACACTGTGGACGAGCGACAAGTGCTACAAGACAATGTTTGCGACGCTTCGCTCGACTGTGAAGGGCATCCCGCTCAAAGTCCGCTCGACATGCAACCCCTCGGGTGTTGGCCACAACTGGGTCAAGCGCCGCTGGCGTCTCCCTCTCGCGCCCGGCTTGATCTATGGGCCATTGATCGACGACGCGCGCGACCCTGAAACAAAAGCTCTCGAACGTCCGCGCCGATCTATTCGCGGTCACATCGACGAGAATAAATTGCTGTTGCATGTGCAGCCGGACTACAAAAAGAACATCGCGGAAGCCGCGCGCAATCCCGGCGAGCGTGAAGCGTGGCTAAACGGTTCATGGGATATTGTCGCGGGTGGAATGTTCGACGACATATGGCACTCGCATCGAAACGTCATCATCGTTCCGCCGATCACCGTCCCCCCGGGCTGGATCATCCGTCGCTCTTACGACCATGGCTCGTCAAAACCGTTTTGCGTTTTGTGGGACGCTGAGAGCGACGGAACCGATCTTACCATGCCAGATGGCTCAGTGCGCGCGACATTGCGCGGAGATATTTTTATCATTCAGGAATGGTACGGCGCGCGAAGCGGTGTCGCGAACGAAGGCTTGCAAATGCTTATCCCCGAGATCGCGCGCGGCATCATAGAGCGCGAGATCAAGTGGGGCTGGCGCACGTCGGACGGCGCGAAAATTACTGTAAGGCGCGGGCCCGCCGACACAAGCATATTCGATCAAAACAACGGAGTTTGCGTTGCCGACGATTTTGAGAAGCCCGTGGTAGTCAATGGCGTTCGACATCGCGGCATTATCTGGGAGCGCGCCGACAAGGGCCCGGGCTCGCGCGAACAAGGATGGGAACAACTGCGCAAGCGGCTCAAATCGACTATGCGCCCCCCGGGCGGAATACGAGAAACCCCCGGTTTATTTGTCTCGTCGGCCTGTGCTCACTGGCTCGACACCGTTCCGGTTTTGCCACGCGACGACAAGAAAATCGACGACGTTGACACTGATGCAGAGGATCACGCAGGGGACGCGACAAGATACCGCTTGCGGTATGAGGTCCGAACCCTTAAAACTGGCCGCACTCTTGTGTAGGGAATGTTTTGATCGTCAGTTTGAGAGCGAACGAAATCAAACGGGACGCCACTCCCGAAGAGCTTCGGAAACTGGCTGACTTCTATGATAGGAGGCTACCTTGAGTTTAGACGATAAGCATCCCGAATATATAAATCGGCTCGGCGAGTGGATACAAATGCGCGACACCTACGCGGGAGAACGCGAAGTGAAACGCAAGCGCGTTGACTATTTGCCGCCGACCGCTGCCATGCTCCAAGACGGCATGACAACTCCGCAATCGAATGGCTGGCAGGATTATGAAGCCTATCTGACGCGCGCCATCTTTCACGATGTCGTGCGCGACGCTGTGAAAGCGATGGTAGGAATAATGCACATGAAGCCCGCTGTCATCACGCTCCCAAAAAAGATGGAGCCGATGATGGACAACTGCACGACGCAGGGAGAAGGCTTGCAGATGCTCTTGCGCAGGATCAATGAAGCGCAGCTTACCTCAGGACGTTGTGGCTTGCTCGCCGACGCTCCGACTGGCGTCGATGTCGATAAGGCAATCCCCTACATCGCGTTCTATGAGCCCGAGCGCATCATCAACTGGGACGCGGGCCGCCGCGACGAAGGACGCGACGAGCTTGAACTCGTTGTGCTCGACGAGAGTGGCCTACAGCGCCAAGGCTTCACTTGGAAAACTGAGCGCAAGCATCGCGTTCTTATGCGCGGTGTGCCGGACAGTTTGCTCAGCGGATGGGATCGTCCGCTTCCCGACGACCCGTATGTCATCGCCGTGAAGGTCAACGACTTGTCGATGCCGATGGGTAATGATTTTATCACGCCGTCAATCGCGGGCCGCCCCCTGACCAAAATTCCTTTCGTCTTCGTCGGCTGCAATGATCTCGTACCCGAACCGGAAGTCCCCCCGCTTCTCGGATTGAGCAATCTTGCGCTCGCAATCTATCGCGGCGAGGCCGACTATCGTCAAACGCTCTTTATGCAAGGGCAGCAAACGCTAGTCATCATCGGCGCAAACGCTTCCGACAGCGACACGCAAGTGCGTATCGGCAACAAGGGCCTGATTGACTTGAAGGTCGGCGGCGACGCAAAGTACGTTGGCGTCTCGGCCTCCGGCCTCGGCGAAATGCGTCAGTCGGTCGGCAAAGATAAAGCCGACGCGGCGGCAGTGGGCATCGCCTTTCTTGATATCGGGAACGCGCGCGGAGAAAGCGGCGAAGCGTTGCGCATCCGCGTCGCGGCCCGAACAACTACAATTTCCGCCGTCGCGCAGACGGGCGGCAACGCGCTCGAACAAGTCTTGAAGCATTGCGCGGAGTGGATGGGTGAAGACCCCAACGAAGTGAAGGTCGAGCCGACCACAAACTTCGCCGATCAGAACGTCGCGGGCGCAAGCTTGCTGGCCTTCATGCAGGCGAAACAACTCGGGCTTCCGCTCGCGTTGCAATCAATCCACCGCTCCATGCGGCTGAACGATCTCACCGAAATGACATTCGAGGAAGAGAACGCGCAGATGGAAGAGGAAGCGGCGGCGGCGATAAGTGCCATGATCGCGATGCAAGGTACTGTGACCGACGCAAGCTTCCTCGACACCGAAGCGGCTGGCGACGCGGGCGACGACGATGGTGGCACCGCAAAGCCCGCGCTTACTGCTCCGGTTATTCCGCCAGCGGGCAATATCTCGCCCGTCGGCGCAACTCCGCAAAATGTCCCCGTGACGCCGCACACTCGCGGCTCACCTGTACCGCTCAAGCTCAAGGTCGGCAAAAAGGGCGCGTCAGCAGGAAAGTAAGCGACTATGGCGTTTGATCCAGACGAACCGCGCGACGAGCACGGGCGATGGGGCTCGGGCGGCGGAGCAGCGACGCCAGAAGAGGCGAACGCGCAAGCTGTGCGCGTCGCCGCTGGCGCAAAGCCGCTTGAAGGCTTGCCGCAGAAGCCCATTCAACTCGGAGATAAGTTCTACACGCCGGGCCCCATTGGCTATCTGAGAGACGCAGCGACGGCCTACATGAAAAGCGCCGGGCTGCCTTATACTCCCGTGACAGACTATCATAAGCTCGACGAGGGGCAGGCCGCCCGTATCGCGAAAGCATACGACGAAATGAAACACGATCCGAACGATCCAGCAGTCAAAGCATCTTACGCCGCACTCACAAAAGAAGTGATTGGGCAATACAAGGCGCTCACAGACAGCGGTGTGAAGGTGGAATGGATCAAGCCCGGGCAGGCTGACCCCTATGCCAAGAGCCCGCGCATGGCCGCAATGGACGTGAGCGAACATAAGCACTGGTACGGTTTCCCGACTGACCAGGGCTACGGCACGAACGACAAAACAAGCCACACCGATAATCCTATGCTACAGCCCTCGGGGATAAAAATCGACGGGCGCGACACCGTTGTGAACGATGTTTTCCGCGTCGTGCATGATATGTATGGGCACATGAAAGAAGGAAACGGTTTTCGCGCTGGCGGCGAGGATAACGCATGGCGGTCTCACGCTGCAATGTTTTCGGCGGCAGCGCTCCCGGCCATGACCGCAGAAACACGCGGTCAAAATTCGTGGGTCAACTACGGTCCGCACGGAGAGACTAACCGCAAGGCGAGCGCAGGCGACACGATCTATGCTCCGCAGAAAATCGGCATTATGCCGAAGTGGACACAAGACCGATGACACATGAACACGACGCAGAGGCGTGGGATAAACATCGGGCGAAGCATCGCCCGAAAGCTCCCGCTGTGCGGAAGCGGCGCGCGACCTCCCGCGTCCGCGTGTGGAACACGGCCATCGCGATCATTGATAAATCCGAACCGGAAGTTCGCGATATGATTGAGCGCGGCCTCGTCGGTGTCGTCGCGCTCGAACACGTTCGCTATCACGACGCCATGAAACAAGTCGATAATGTCGTCGCGCAAGTCGCGGCCATTCGCGAGCGAGCGATCAAGAAAGCGTTTCGGTTGATCCGAGACGGCGGTGGCGTCGATGGCTGACTGGGATGAAAGCCTACATCCGCGCGACAAGGGCGGAAAGTTCGGCTCCAAGGGCGGCCACGACGCGCAGATCGCGAGCGCGCAGCCGACTGGCAAAGTCGATAAGCAGGATGTCGAAGTCACGTCCGACTTCAAGCAGCCGAGCGTCGAGAGCATGACCGGCGCGAACGATCCGCGCGTCGCGTCTGACCCAAAGCTCGCGGCGACATACAATGAAGCGTTCGAACACAACGTGGGCCTCTTCAAAGAGGCGGCGATCTATCCGAACTTCAGAGGGAAAGACTTCGTGGGGAAGTCGCTCAAAGAACAGGCGCAAATGGTCGTTGAGCACATGGCGAGCAACTTGCAATACTTCTATGAGCACACGACTGACGCCGTTCGCGAGCGCGGGAAAGTTTGGTATGACGGCGCGCACAAAATCGCGGAACAATTATCGACTGAGCACGGAATGGCAATGCCGAGCGCGGCTGGTGTGATCGCGTGTCTCTCGCCGGGCAAAGACTGGAACCAAAACGTCGAGCTTGCGCGGCGCGTTTCCGATATTTACACAAGTCAGCAAGCTCACCCGTTCGACGAGAAAATGACGGCCATCGTCAAAGACGTGTGGGATACAAAATCCATCAACAAAGTCGAGGTCACTCCCGAGCGGCTGAAAAATAAAGAGTTCAAAGCGTCCTATGACGAGAAGCAAGCGAGCAAGGCTGTCTTAATTGCGTCCATCAGCGGCAAAACTCTCGGCGACCTAAAAGGAAATCCACTCGCGCAGGCCGCGTGGATTAAAACTTACGATGTCGCGCACAGTCCGCAGAACTTTCACATTTTCCAGCCGGACGGCTCACTCGGTCCTATCGCACACAACCTCGACGGGAAAAAAGAAAGCACACTCGTTTGGCAATCGAACGCGCTCGTCGCCAATGCCGTGCGCTGTATCGAGGCGAAGGGAGACCGCGACAAAATCTCGCCGAACGTCGGGGATGCCCACAAAGTCCGCTCATTCTACAATAATATCTTAGACCCTCGTTCACCAAACGGCGACAATACTATTGACACGCACATGGTAGGTGCTGCATTATTCCGCTCTTTAGGACAGACCTCGGTTCCGGTTAACCAAAACTTCGGCAATTCAAAACCGGGCAGCGGAAACGCCATGGGGTCTGTCAAAACAGGACTGAGCGGAACTTATGGGCTCTACGCGGACGCGACCCGACTGGCGACGGAAAGAATTGGCGGCGGCATCCTTCCGCAGCAAGTGCAGGCCGTTGTCTGGGAAGCAAAGAAAGCGACGCTCGGCGAGACCTCGAAAAAAGCCGACGCCGAAATCAATCAAGTGTGGGCCGACTACCACGCGGGAAAGATTGGCACACAGCGCGAAGCGCAAGACAAACTTTGGAGTATCGCGACAAAAGACGTGGCCGCGAGAGATCGAGGCCGCGTTGATGATGCAAATAAAAAGGCGGCGAAAGTCGCGGCGAAAACTGAGAAGGCAACACGGGCACCGAAATTGATATGACACAGCAAACCGACACCATCGTCGAATTTATGAAAGAGCACGACATTCCGCTCACGCGCAATGCGTACATGTCGCTTGCGTATCCCGAGGGCGACCCTGACGAGTGGAGCGCCGAGCAAGAGGCGATGCTCCCGTCTGAAATTCAGCAGGACGTTTCCGCGATCAAACAAATTCGAGGTATGACCGTCGCCGAGTGGGCACACCACTTCGCGCAGCTAGATCGCGCGCGCATTGACATGGCAATTCGTGGCGGACTGATCGCGGGCCTCGACAATACCGAAATCGCTCGCAAAGTCGTGGGCAGTATGGAATTGAACGGCAGCGACGGAGTGACCGAAATCACTCGACAGGGCATCGCGCGTCTGGGACAGGTCGCGATCACGTCGAGCAAGAAATAAAGTTTTAGGACGCATGAGCGTCGCCTGTAAGCATGTGCTTGTGGGAAAAGTGAAGGAAGTCTCCAATGGAAAAGCTCAAAACGCTATACGACAAGGCCGAGGAAATTCCCGTAGGCTTTGAAGAGTTGTATGCCGAACGAAACGGCAAGATGGAATTGGTCAACATCCTCGGCGTGAAGACCGAGGCCGATGTGAACCGCGTGAACGAGGCGCTAAAGAAAGAGCGTGTCGATCACCGCGCGTCGAAAGGCGAACTCGCGAAGTTCGACGGCATCGACCCGGAATTGGTTCACGCCCAACTCGAAGAGTTGGAGACCACGAAGGCACAACTCGAAGCCTTCACGAAAGATGGAAAGATCGACGAGACGAAGCTCGAACCGATTATCAACTCGCGCGTGAAGGCCGCTCTCGGCCCGAGCGAGCGTGAGAAGTTGGTTCTTGTGCGTTCGCTCGACGAGCAAAAGAAACTCACCGACATTGCGAACAAGGAACGCGATGACTTGAAGAGCACGGTCAAGCACTCTTCGGTCGAGCGCGCCATCCGCGACGCGGCGGTGCAACTCAAAATGGTCCCCACCGCAATCGACGACGCGGTGCTGACCGGAATGTCCATGCTCGACATCGCCGACGATGGCGCTATCGTAACGAAGGACTTGAAGGGGCTCACCCCCGGCATTGGTCCCGTGGACTGGCTCAAGGACATGCAGGACAAGCGTCCGCACTGGTGGCCTCAGTCGGTCGGCGGTGGCGCGGGCGGCGGGCGCGGTGGCAACACAGCGCGAGCCGATAACCCGTGGACGAAAGAGGGCTGGAACCTCACAAAGCAGGGTGCGGTCGTCATGGCTCAGGGTCTTGCCAAAGCGACGGCAATGGCCGAAAGCGTCGGCTCAAAGGTTGGCGCAACAGCACCAACGGCAGCCAAGTAGACTACCTCTTGCGGCATATGAGGCGGCCCGCTAATGTTGGGCCGCCTCATTTTCTTTTTGTGCCGGGAGAGCCCTATGGCGTTGTCCTATAATCCATGGTCGGCAGCGTCGTGGAATATCACCGAACAAGGAAAAGTTATTTCGCGATACGGGCTCGACGCAGCCGAGCGCGTCGCGGCTCTTGCGGGCGCGCGGGTTGGGGATACAAGGCCAGCGATTACTCCATTCCCTAGTCAAAAAACATACGTGATCCGAGGGAAGCCCGGGCCAGCCGGACCGGCAGGGCCAGCGGGCGCGGTCATTCCAATTGTGATCGACGGGGATTGAAATGATCTTAGATAGCATTACAAAATCAATTGCAGTTGTTCTTGTCGAGCCGATCTCGACGAGCGACCTTGATGTGACCGCAGCGTGGGCCGATAATCCTGGGACATTCAACACGGGATCGACGGGCGGCGTCTTTACGACGACATCGCTTTATGGCGATAGGTCGGGTGACACGACAACGAATGGAACCACTCCGGTAGAAATTGTTTCCGCCCCTGCGTCCGGCGTCAAGCGTCGTGTGAAACAACTTTCGATTTTCAATAACGACACGATCTCGCATGGCGTCATCGTGCAATACGTTGACACGGCTGTGGTCCGAATTATTTGGTCCGGTATCCTAGCGCCGGGGCAATTGCTCTACTACGGGGCGGAGACTTGGAACGACGGGATGATCGGCTCCAATGGCGCGTCTGGCGCAAGTGGCTCCCCGGGCGGAGCGACCGGAGCGACGGGTGTGACCGGCGCGACGGGTCTGACTGGCGCGACGGGCGTCACGGGCGCGACTGGTGTCACGGGCGCAGCAGGCGCGGTGGGCGCGACGGGCCCGGCTGGTGCGGACGGGGCAGCGGGTGCGGACGGGGCAGCGGGTGCGGCTGGCGCAGTTGGCGCGACTGGCGTCACGGGTGCGGCTGGCGCAGTTGGCGCGACTGGCGTCACGGGCGCGA
>QGNH01001597.1_pt2 | contig 15279 bp, 21 predicted proteins | sample 1735481 | NCBI WGS metagenome assembly QGNH01 (sample SAMN09239004, study PRJNA386568) | Viral metagenome, whole genome shotgun sequencing project. | reverse complement strand
AGACGAGGCTATAGATCCTACACCATTTCTCGCTATCCCTAACGCTACGGCGGCAAGGATCAAGACGCTACATAACGCATTTATCAAGGCAAGAAAGGAGGTTACGGAGTGAGCCGATGCCCGAAATGCCAAGGACTTACATATGCCAACGGAAACACCCACAGCTGTACAGTCTGTGGTCTTCACCACGAGGTAGGTGCTAACACCGAATCACTCAAAAGGCAAATCCTCGGTGACTTGTACGTTAACCCTATTAAGGCAGTTTAGGGAGATGGTAATATATACCCTAGACTTCGAGAGCTTCTACAGCAAAGAATACAGACTTTCTAAGCTGACAACCGAGTCCTACGTTCGGGACGCAAGGTTCAGGACGCATATGGTAGGGCTAAAGAAGGACAACGGGCCAACAGTATGCCTCACAGATACACAGTTTAGATCTATAGCTCCCAGGCTCCATTTCGAGGGATCCGCGATTCTTTGCCACCATGCACACTTCGACGGATTGATCCTATCTCACCATTACGGGGTACACCCCAAACTGTTCTTGGACACTCTCAGTATGGCAAGGGCAGTGTGGCCCAATGCTAAGGGGAACAGCCTTAAAGCTATCGCCGAACGGTGTGAGTTTCCACCCAAAGGTACGGAGCTGGAAAATACTTTAGGCAAAGAGATATTGAACCCCCAGGAATGGCTTAGATTGGCCGAGTACTGCAAAAGGGATGTAGATATCACCCGTATGATCTTTGACAAGCTAAAAGCCGAATTTCCTCTTTCGGAGCTACTTCTTATCGACCTCACGGTTAAGATGTTTACAGAGCCAGTGCTAGAGATGAATATCCCTATGTTAGAAGAAGAGCGCAATAATGAGATCAAGCGCAAGCAAGACCTGCTAGACCGATGCGGGGGGGATAGAGCGGTACTAGCATCGAACCCTAAGTTTGCTGCGCTCCTAGAGTCTATAGGGATAATACCCCCACTAAAGCTATCCCCTGCAGCGTTAAAGAAGGGGGGGGAGAAATGGACGTATGCCTTCGGTAAGGCAGATGAGGGGTTCAAGGCACTGCTAAATTCGGAGGATGAAGCAGTCCGGTCACTATGCGAGGCTCGGGTAGGGGTTAAGTCTACTATCAACGAGACAAGAGCCGGAAGATTCATAGATACAGCCTCCAGAGGGGCCTCCCCGGTCTATCTAACTTACTACGGAGCACATACAGGGCGATACTCTGGGGGCGATAAATGTAATTGGCAGAATATGACGAGAAGTTCAAGTCTTAGACTTGCAGTGGAAGCACCAGAGGGGCATGTCCTAGTAGTTGCCGACCTTTCCCAGATAGAAGCTAGGGTGTTAGCCTCCTTTGCAGGGGAAGAGACACTACTCGAATCTTTCCGGCAAGCAGACGCACAGGGGGAAGAAGGCACGACCGACGTTTATACCGATATGGCGGCTAGAGTGTTTCAACAGCCTGTAACTAAGCAAGATAAAGGGCTAAGACAGCTTGGAAAAGCCTGTGTACTTGGTATGGGGTACTCGATGGGATGGGCTAAGTTCCAAGAAATGCAAAGGGTAGGAATGTTAGGAGCACCCCCCAACGTATTCGGAGAGGAGATGCTAGAAACACTAGGAGGGAACATAGATAGTTTCCTTTTTAGGAACAAAGCCGCAGCGGATAAGTCACTGCCCCCAGGATGGGAGAATAGGACGCAGGAGCACTATATACACTGCGCCTGCTCTAAGGCTATTGTAGACCTCTACAGACACAGTAATCCCAATATTGTAGATCTATGGGATACGGCAAACACGGCGTTAGCCTACTGCCTAGAGGGCACACCTTTCCAATTCGGGGAAGCGCCTAAAATTTTAGTAGGCTTACAGGAGATGATCCTGCCCAACGGCATGAAGCTCCGATATGGGGGCTTAAAGCAAGAGAAAACACGGCGGGGAGTCCAGTATACCAAGCAAGGCAAAAACTTCCCTGAGAAGGTCTATGGGGGCCTAGTTGTGGAGAACCTAACCCAAGCAATAGCGCGGATAATAATGACGGACGCTATGCTGAAGATCAAAAAAAGATACAGGATTGTCTTGACAGTCCACGATGAACTGGTATGCTGTGTTCCCGAAGTACAAGCGACGGAGTGTTATAGGTTCATGATAGAGTGCTTAACTGCGCCCCCTAAGTATATGCCCGATATTCCACTTAACGCAGCCGGGGGTTGGGCGAAGAACTACAGCAAATAAAAGGAGGTAGAGGAATGAGCCAGTTTAGACCGATGAAAGGCGAAAAGATTACGGATGAGCAGTTGCATCTCCTAAAGTTCCCGGTGTATGTCTCCTGGAAGCTAGACGGCATCAGGTGCCTAATCAAAGAGGGCAAGGCGCTCACAGCATCGCTCAAGCCTATCCCGAACCGCTTTACAAGAGATTTTCTAGAGAGTCACCCTGAGCTGGAAGGTTTTGACGGGGAGTTAGTACTGAGAAACACGATGGACTTTAACCTTGTCTCCTCGGCGTTCATGAGTAAAGACGGAGAGCCGGACTTCATCTTTGCAATGTTTGATAGGCACGACAGAGGAGAAGAGCCATTTGAATCCAGGCGGGAAGTGCTCGCGGAGTGGGAAAGTAGCTGCACGCTAGGCTGCTTTGGGCAGGTAAGGATCCTCCAGCACGTCAAATGCGACACCCTGCAGCAAGTCCTGGCCTTCGAGGAAGAGGCTTTAAACCATGGATACGAGGGTATCATGATCCGACAGGCGTATCTGTCCTATAAGTTCGGTAAGGCGTCGGTTAACCAGGGGCATCTTCTCAAACGTAAGCCGATGGACGAGAGCGAGTGTATCATTTACGGCTTCGAGGAAGGCGAGGAGAACACTAACGAGGCTACACTTAACGAGAGAGGACTAACCAAGAGAAGTTCGTGTAAAGAGGGTAAAATCCCTAATGGGTCATTAGGCAAATTCCTAGTGCGAAACAAGAGGTTCGGAGAGTTCAAGATTGGTACAGGACTGGGCTTGACTCACAGCTTAAGGTGCGAGATCTGGGAAAATCAAAAAGTCTATGTAGGTCAGATAGTACGCTTTAAGTTCCAAGAAATGGGCACACTCGATAAGCCCAGACTACCAATTTTCCTAAATTTTAGAAACACTTCGGACATGGACGCTGAACTTGTTGACGAACTAAGGAGTCTAAGATGACAGTCGAACAGTTCAGCGCAGATGACTGTGAGAAATGTTTCTAAGCCGTAACTATCCTGGCCAAGATGACGAAGAGCAGTACGACTTTGATTGGGAAGCCGAAGGCCACTATCGGGAGGAAGAATGACCTACGAAATAGATCCACCCCCAGAACAGCCCAAGACTAAGCTAGTCTTAGCCCATCAGATGAGATTGGAGGACATTTTACTGAGCAAGACCGATATCCCTACGTTCACCGGGCATCTTATCAGGAAGACTGAGACCGACAGTGCAAAGAGGGCCATGTGGGAGAAGACATGCAGGGAGTTCAAAGGAGAGTACGCGATGAGTAAGACCGTTACACCACCTAAAGCAGAGACGTTAGCCTTCACGTGGTCTCCAAGTAAGTTAGCCTGCTTCGAGCTTTGCCCAGCTAAGTACGCTGCAGAGTATTATCACAAGACTGTTCCCTACCAGGAGACTATACATACGATATGGGGGAATAGGGTCCACTCCGAAGCGGAAAGGTTCATGAAGAAAGAGGTGAGCACCGACGCAGAAGCCTTAGCCGTTGTACTGCCTTACCTTACTCTCCTAGACAACCTACCGGGGCAAAGGTACATAGAGTACCGGATAGGAGTCACCGAGAATTGGAAGCCCCTAGCTGTCCCAGTAACTAACAAGCCTTGGGATTGGGGGGAGACAGTAGGCAGGATGGCTGTAGACCTTGCCATAGTCAACGGGAAAGTCCTAAAGGGCTTCGACTGGAAAACAGGCAAGATGAAAGACGATGACACTCAGCTAAAGATAAACGCTCTCTGTCTTGCATTGCTACATCCTGAGATAGACGAGTTCGACATGAAATATATCTGGTTAAAGGCTAAGAAGACCACAGGGTTCAAACTACAAAGGAAAGATTTAGTCGCAGTATACAAGAATATTAAGGGCAGAGTAGGAAGATTAAAAGAAGCCTTCGATTCCGAAGTCTTTATAGCACGAAAGAATTATCTTTGCAAGTCCTGGTGTGATGTAACAGACTGCGCACATTGTGGCAAAGGGGGGTAAGATGGCATCGACAACGCCAGAGGGCGCAGTAAAGAAGATTCTCAGTGATTACCTTATCTCTATAGGCTGTATCCAAGCCTCACACGCTTCGGAAGCGACTTTCGCTAACACAGGATGGTTCTTCTGGCCGGTACCAACAGGGTTCGGAGTCGCTGGAATTGCGGACGTTATTGGACACTACAAAGGAAGATTCTTCAGCCTGGAGGTCAAGGCACCAGGGCGCAATGATCAGAAAAACCGGGGAATGTCTCCGGCTCAGAAGCACCACCTCGATGCGATCCTAAAGTCTGGGGGATACGCTTACGTATTCGACGGAAGCGATGAGGACGTTAAGGCGCTGAAGGATTGGATTGGAGACATAGATGAACGTCTTAGTAGCCTACGCGATGGCGGAGCAGTGGGGATAGATAAAAAGGAGACGGAATGAAAACCGAATTAGAGAGATGCAAAGAAGCGTCGCAGATAGCGATAGGTAGGACGGGCATTTTCACCTGGGTGGAATGATGACACCTAGAAAAAGCTCAAATTTCAAGCTGTATGATAGGCCAAAAGGCAAAGCTAACAAGACGGCCAAGAAGAGTCAGTGTAACAAGTCTGTAGCGGGCATGATCGACCCGAACGCTGAATATGTTGTGAACATCAAAGCCGCCCAAAATGGACTATGCTTCGGAGAGACTCGGCAACTACCTGTAGCCAAGACAGATAAAGATGTTGAGATGATGTGGGCCTATAAACGGCTTCGAGGAGAAAGTCAATGATGTTAGCTGACAAGTTCCACATAATTCAGGAGGGTTGCAAATGAAAGTCCTAGACGTTGGAGGATGTAGAAAAACGAAGTTGCCATTTCCTGAAGGCCACGAACATATTCTCCTTGACATAGTGTCTGGAGAGGGTGTAGACATAGTGGCCGATGCAAGAGACATGCTGCACCTCAAGGGTAAAGAGTACTCAGTCGTGTGGAGCAGTCACTGCCTAGAACATTTCATCTCCATAGAGATTCCAAGCGTTCTAGCTTGTTTCAGACATGTACTAATGGATGACGGATTAGTAGTTATCACGGTACCCGATGTAAGGAAGCTGTGCTGTAACATGCTTCGGCATAGTCACTATCTCTTAGATGTTGCATACATGGCCGGAGAGATGCCTGTGACCTACGCCGATATCCTTTATGGCTCCGAGGCTATCCTAAGAGCGGGACACCCTTATTTCAAGCACAATTACGGATTCGATCTAAAGTCGCTAGTTCAGGTAATGAGCCAGAACGGGTTCACAGGCGAGGCTCAAGAGTCACCTAACGGTTGGGACATAATCTATGTGGGAGGCAAGAGTGAGAGGAGCAACTAAGAAGGCGCTGACAGGACTCTGGCCGCCAGAGGAGTTAAACAGACTCAAGCCCTTGTGGAATAAGGCAAGCCTGAAAGAGAAGCAAGTTATCTTAACCTTACGTGTCGCGGAGTTAGCGAGGAGGAAACAAAAGGAGCAATCATGACAGAACAAGAAATCGAGGCATTTAGAATTACAGCAAGGGCTAATATCACTAAGGTAGCCAAGAACCTAGCTAGCGGAGTCGGGCTAGACGTATTGGAGATGGCGGTAGAGTTCGCCAAACAAATGCAAGCGGAGCGCGAGAGTCACAAATGAGGATCGTTGGCAACACAGCCCTTTTCACGGTTGAAGATCCTGAGCCTCTTCTAGCTGCGATGCCTTGGGCCAAGTATCTAAATTTCAAGGGGCAGCATGTTCTAGGTATCCCCCACGACTTCCTACACATGCAAGCAGCGAGAGGTTGTGGGTTAGATGCACCAGCACCGATTGAGCAGTATAGTTTCCCAGGGAGGTTTAAGCCTTTTGAACATCAGAAAGAGACTATGAAGTTTCTTGTAGAAAATATGAGGGCTTATTGTCTCAACGGTCTCGGAACTGGGAAGACTGCTGCAACAACTTGGGCAGCTGACTATCTCATGGAGCAGAAAGTAATTCGTAGGTGCCTTATCGTAGCCCCGCTATCGACCTTGGAGAGAGTGTGGGGAGATCACATTTACACTTCGTTGCCTAAGAGAAAGTTTGTAGTGCTACATGGAACTAAACAGCAACGGCTCGACTTACTAAAGACAGACTGGAGTTTTGCGGTAGTTAACCACCACGGTATGGGGATAATAGGGGAATATCTACCGGATGATGTAGATTTGATAGTCTTCGATGAGCTGGCAGTCCTAAGACAGAAGCAAGCTAAGACACTATGGGGCGAGGCTAAGAAGTTGATGACACCACGGAGGTGGGGATGGGGGCTAACAGGCAGTCCCGTCCCAAATTCGCCCACAGACGCGTATGCGCAATGCCAGCTCTTAACCCCGGAGAACTACAAGGGGAGTTTTACACGTTTCAAGTCGGACGTAATGACCCAAGTAAACATGTTCAAGTGGGTGCCAAGAGCAACTGCGGAGGCAACAGTTAACGAGATCCTGCAACCGTCAATTCGGTATGCCCTAGAAGATTGTATAGACTTACCAGAGACTATCATGCACTCACGGGACGCGGAGATGAGCCCCGAGCAAAAGCTACACTACGACAAGTTGAAAAAAGAGTGTATGACAGAAGTACGAGGGGTTCAGATCACAGCGGTTAACGCTGCAGTCCTTTGTGGAAAATTGATCCAGGCCAGTTGCGGACTTTTGTACAACAACGGGGAAACTTTGGAGCTAGATTTTGGGCCTAGACTCGCAGTACTCGAAGAGTGTATGGAGGAAGTTACAGGAAAAATCATTATCTTCGCCCCGCTAACCGGAGTAATTCATGCACTATATAATAAGCTTAAGAAGAAATATGACTGTGTAATTGTAGAGGGCGCAACATCGGCGGGGAAGCGTAACCAGATCTTTAATGACTTCAATTATAAAGACGCCCCCCAAGTCATTATTGCTGCACCACAGTGCATGAGCCATGGTCTTAACCTTCACCATCAGTGTTCTACGATCATATGGTTCACAGGATGCGCAAGTAACGAAGTGTTTACTCAGGCTAACGCTAGGACAGTACGCCCAGGGCAGACTCAGCACACTAACATTTTCATGATAGCAGCATCGCCCGTAGAGAGAAAGATTTATCAGACATTGAAGGATAGAGGCTCTTTCCAGGCGATAGTCTTGGAAATGGCAAAGGAGAAATAAATGAAAACAGAATAGCCTTAGCCCGGATTATTATCAGAGCACACTGGGACGAGCCTGTGACAGATGCGCAGGTAGTTGATTTTGCTACGCAGAACCTTTCCCGAAGCCGCCTAACAAAAGTTTTAGAGGCATTGAAAGAAACAGCTTGACTTTCATGTATCGTATGATACAGTAACCGGAGTAGGAAAACCAAAGGAGGCCCTGAATGGCAGAACTGACTCTAACACTCGACACCGTAGCAACGGCGTACATCGCTTCACGGGACAGGATTTCAGCTCTAAACGCTGAGATCGACGTAATCAAAGCAACTCAAGCAAAAAGGGAGGGATGGTTTCAACTAGAGCTTACAAAACAAGGATTACAGAGTGCGAAGACTTCAGTAGGTACGATCTATCAAGCCCTAAAGGAGAGCGTCACGGTAAGCGATTGGGATACTTTCCTCACTTGGGTCAAAAAGGAGGACGCCTTTGAGTACTTGAATCACGCTGCTGGGAAAGTTAGCTGCCTAGAGAAGATGGGAGAAAAGAGAGACCAGCCCCCACCCCCGGGCATTTCATACACAGCTACACGGACGTGTCAAATCAGGAAGTCTTAACAGCCCCTAGAGGGCAAAGGAGAAAGGAGAAAGAATGAAAGTTGAGAAGACGAGCAGCACGAAAGAAGCAGTAACACGGGAATCGGTTGAAGGCTTTGTGCTTACACTGAGCCGGGCAAACACCTAGTTACAGAAGACAGTAGAGTTACATTCTGCAACTAACCTATCCTTCTAACCTCAACAGGAGACTAAACCATGGCAAATATTGTAAAATTTGATGATATCCAACTCCCGGCTCACCTTATCAACCGCAAGGCCAACAATGAGGCATTTTTGGCTGGCCTGTTCGTAGGTGTTACTTTCCCTACGCTCTCTTGCAACGGCACACGCTTTGTCTTCAAAGCGGAAGGTGTAGTTACCGACCTCAAGACTCTGGAAATCGCTATCGTGCTCATCGCGGCCAAGCCTAACCTCGACAAGATCTACTACGCTAGTGCTTTCGACCCTAATCTGACAGAAACTAAGAGCCCTGACTGTTCATCCAACGATGGGGTTAAGCCCAAGGCCGACTCACCTATCAAGCAGTGCGAGAACTGCGCAGGATGCCCTCAGAATCAGTTCGGCTCAGGTAAGGACGCGCAGGGTAATCCAAGCAAAGGTAAGGCTTGTACGGACAGGAAACAGCTTGCTATCTTCGCCAACAACACTGCTTGCGGGTTCAGTATTCCCCCGGCTTCGCTCAAGGCGTTCAGCCACTACGTTAAGGAAACTTCCCGACGCGGTGTAGACCTCTCTACTGCGATCACAGTGGTAGGATTTGACCCCAACTTCTCCTACCCAGTACTGACTTTCGGATTCGGAGGTTTCCTTGGGGCAGAGCAGATAGCAAAAATTGAGGTAATGAGTGCTTCCCAGGCTGTTGCTGATATTATCGGTAGTGGACAGCTTGTTCTTCCAGCCCTGGAGGTTAAACCCGCGCCTGCCCAGATCGAAGCAACGCCAGAACCTGTAGCATTTGACCCTTTTGCTTCTGTAGAGGTCGTAGCGGAGCCTGAGAAGTTGAAGGTTGTCAAGACCCGGGTAGCCAAGGAGAAAGTTATCGAAGTTAATCCAGTAGAGGCCGAAGACTCCGAACTTGCTGCACTCGCTTTGGAATTAGGGATATCTCTATAAGGAATACGACGGAGGGGTGTAACAGCCCCTCCTAACTTCAAGGAGGCTAAAATGACGTGTGAAGATCTGAGACTCGTAGCAATGAATTTCGCCTTAACCTTAGCAGCTAGTCATACGGCGGATGGTCATACGGCGGATGGCCTAGTCGCCGACGCTAAAACAATTCTGGTATTCCTAAAAGGAGAAGAGAAATGAAAGAATTTGACAAGTTGAGCGACGAGATGTTGGCAGCGGGAATCGAAGCATCCAAGTTCTCCCTCGGCAACAAAGCTGCAGGGACTCGACTGAGGGCGCATATGCAGCTGATCAAGTTTTTGGCCCAGGGCGTTAGGACCGCCGTTATAAGGTCTAAGTAGGCTCATGGGGAGGGTTAACAGCCCTCCCTTCTTTCAGGAGGTGCACTATGACAGGAGAAGAATTAGAAATGGCCCTAGCGGTTGCGGAGGTAAGACAGTCAGAGGCCGCGGAACTGTTTAAGATCACCCGACCCACATTAACCCGCTGGTTCGCAGGGGTAGTCCCTAAACAGGTCGTGGTCTACGATGTAGCTTGCCAGATCACCCGGGTCCTCCTTATGGCGGTTAGGATGGGGAGATTGCCTGTATCTTCAGACATTAAGGGTAAAGCGAGATTGGCGAGGATCCGAGTTACGATCAAAGAAGTTACTGAGCTAGCTAGAGAGTCTGCCAGAATTAAAGCCCTTGACTCTTAGCGGTGTGGGGGCTATCCTAACCCTTCACCCTTGGAGGCATCGTGTATGACATTCCTAGAATCTCTTCTCCCAACATCAGGTTATCTAGTAGTCGCAGAACAATTAGACAAAGGCTTCCGGCACCATTGGTGCGATAACGATGAGATGGCCCAAAGGGTTATAGACTTACTGGAGAAGGCTAACAAGACAGTATTCATAGGGCAATCCAGCTTTAAGACTACCGACAACCGTAAAAGCGTTAATGCTCTCGCAGCTAGAAACTTTTGGCTTGATATAGACGTAGCTGCGGATGGGAGTAAGGATTTCCTTTCTCAGAAAGATGCGCTAACCGCGCTCTTCGCCTTTTGCAAGGCAACGGGATTACCCGCTCCGTCCGTTCTCAGTTCAGGATACGGACTCTATGCTCACTGGAGACTGCAGACCGAGATACCTAGCTCTCTGTGGAAAGGAGCGGCTGACTTACTTAAAGGACTGACCATTCACCATAGTTTCAAAGTAGACCAAAGCCGTACTGCGGACATGTCCTCCGTGCTTCGCCCCCTAGGGAGTCTCAACAAGAAGCACGGAGGACGAAAGGAAGTCAAGTTAATATATGAAGCTCCTCCACTGAACGCTCTTGAGTTTATTAAGGCACTGAAGGCTGCTACCGAGGGAGCGGGGATTAAACTTTCCACGCCTAAGATCACAGTTATCCAAAATGCTGAGTTCTTAGCAGGACTAGAACAGGATCACAGACCAAGTAGCGCAAGGATTATAGAAGGGAAGTGTGCCCAAGTTGCTGCGTTCGCAGCGTGTAGGGGTAACGTATCGGAGCCACATTGGTACGCCATGATCGGGGTACTCAGGCATACTACCGAGAGCAAGGAGCTAATCCATGAGTGGTCACAGGGACACGAGGCATATTCGGCAAGCGCGACTGAACAAAAGATTAATCAGCATGTCAGCGCGGGAGCGGGGCCAACTACATGTGCCGTATTCAACTCTACAAACCCTGGAATATGCGCTGGATGCCGGTATACTGAGCGAACCAAAAGCCCTATCACCTTGGGATACGCAGCTGAGAGGCCGCTCGAAAGAGGAAGCGAAGCCGAGTCAGAAATATCGGACTACCCCACTCCGCCTGACAGATTCACAGTCTCGGAAACAGGACTGTACTTCAACGATGGAGGAGAACAAGTACGAATCTATCCGTACCCCATTTATATCACTAGCGTTAATCGTGACTTTTTTGGGGAATCGTTTACGATTAGGCATCGTCTTCCGCACGATGGTTGGAAAGAGGTCACACTAGCATCTAACAAGACCTGTGAGCAAAAGTCCTACTTCTCAGCGTTGATAGACGGCCATATCGGAGTAACAGGTAAAGTCGAAAAAGGGTTATTCATGCTCTACACAGAATCTTTCATGGCCAAACTGCGCAACGATCAACAACTCTCTGTGCTCTCAGGACAAATGGGTTGGCATGAAGATAAGGGAGAGCTGTCGTTTATTCACGGAGCAGAGATATACAGAAAAGACGGTACTACCCACAAGGTAGGCTACTCCGCTTCTGCGCCTGACTTTGTTAGAGGGATCAAGCCTGAAGGGGCGAAGGAGCAGTGGGTTGAAAACACTAAGATCCTCAATCAAAGAGGAATGGAGGGACTTGCCTTTGAGTTCCTATGTGCATCCTTTGGGGCACCCCTCGTTCGTTTCACAGGCTATGAGGGGGCCATGCTCTCCGTTGTAGGCGGCTCTGGACTCGGCAAGACACTTACTGGGAAGTGGGGCATCTCGGCCTGGGGGGATCCAAAGAAACTTACCCTTAACCAAGACGATACGCGAAATGTCCTTGTGGGGCGCTTAGGCGTATATAACACGTTGCCTGCATACATCGACGAAGTTTCCAACATTACCCCGGAGAGTCTGTCAGACCTCGCCTATAAGATTACCCAAGGCCGAGATAAGGCACGTATGTCCCGTAATGCCGTCGAGAAGAGTAATTTAAACGGCTGGAATACCCTAGCTGTAGTTTCATCCAACCATAGCCTCATTGACAAGCTAGCTATCCTCAAGGGAGAGCCTGGGGCGGAGATCAACCGGATATTTGAATATGAAGTGACTGAGGGTTACACCAAAGAGGAAGGTGCCCAGGTATACGAAGGTTTCTCGGAGAATTATGGACAGGTCGGCAAAGAGTACGCTCAGTGGCTTGTTCAACACCAGGACGAGCATAAGGCCAAACTGAAGGCTATTGCCGATATCCTAGACCGTAAAGCCGCAACTATGCCTGAGGAAAGGTTCTGGACCATGACCGGGGCCGTCGCTATCTATGGCGGGATGATCGCTAAGAAACTAGGGTTATCGCACGTCAATGTAGACTCTCTGCTAGGCTGGACAGTTAGCACTATCAAGGCCATGAGGAAATACAAGAGTACTCAGTCTTTCGACGCAGTTAGCTTCTTAGGTGCTCTGCTGGATAGGAACTCAAATGGCGTGCTCTGTGTAGCTGCGTATAATCCAGCGGATAAGTTCAGCCAACTCGGATATAGAGAGCCAAAGGGTAGACTAGTCGCACGTATAGAGCTAGACTGCATGCAGTTGTGGGTATCCGGCGACGCTATTAAGCAGGAGCTAGCAAAACTCCATATCTCCCCAAGGAAACTAGCTGCAGTACTAAGCAAACTGGGGCTCGAGGATACAGGAGCGCGTATTTCATTAGGCAGAGGCACAGTCCATAACGGCATCTCGCAGATATCGTGGAGGTTCAATTTAGCTAACCCCGCCTTGGGGCATAGGATGCTGGCGTTAGTTCAAGGGCTAGAGAGTGTAGCCAAAGAGGAGAGAGGATGACACAGGCAGAATTTATTCAGTCGCAAGAAGAGAAGACAAACAGTCCCGCCGAGCTGCTTCGGACCTTTAAGACCGGCGCTACAAGGTCTCCACTAGGAGACAAACTAGAGTATAAGGGCTATCTTAACCCGATGGTGCTCAAGCGGTATGCTGAGTATATGAAGAAGCACCAGACCCAAAGTGATAGAGGACAGCGCGCCGCTGATAATTGGCAGAAGGGAATAGATCTAGCCAGCCTCTACGACTCCAAGATCCGGCACGATATGGACATTTGGCTGTATAGCGAGGGCTATTATAGGGAGATGACTGAGGTTATTGAAGAGTCTCTTTGCGCTTCGATTTTCAACACTATGGCGATACTTAAACAAGTGCTCGAACAGAATGCGTATTCCGACGATTGCGACCGGTCGGAATATGCACAGAAAGGGAGGAGTAAAGACTAACTAAAAGCCCCTCCTGTGACGGAGGGGCTGATCTTCTACAATTCGAGAGCAATCACCGTCTTACAGTAACACCCCATGTCGGAAGGACTCAAGAGCGTATTGAACTCGACCCCGCACTTCATCCACACTTTCTGAGCAAATACACTACAAACTGGTTGCACCAAGGCTGGAGAGATCTTAACACCTAGATCATCACACGCAGCTACTTTTGCCAAGGTTTCAAACCCGTAAGCATCCAGGTTCTTATTATCCCGGTACACCATAACTTCTTCCAGTACGTTCTCTGGGGTATCGTGGACAACATCGGGCGCGGTCCCTAGATACATCTTCCCTACGATCTGAGGAAGTCTTACCGCCGCTAGATTGTCCTGATAACCGTTCGGCTCCCAAAATTCCGCGATCTTCAGTCTCCCATATTCCCAGAAGAACACTCCCACATGAGATAGATGCCCTCCAGTGACAACCTCTATGATCTCTGAGACTAGACCTTCCCCGTCCACTAGCAGAAGGTCTCCTGTCTTTATACCGGCATCTTCGTACTTCACGCTACCGGAGCGATGATAGCCGCAATGTCGGTAATCACCTGATTCAGAGAAGTATCAACCGCCTGGATCTTGGTAGCATACTCGGCCAGGGCAGGCTGCTCATTTGCTAACGCAGCGCACGCAGCGGTTACAGCTGCAGGAAGGGGTACGCCACTAGACTGTAGATCACTTACAAGGGTCTGAGAGTCGGCCATGACGTTGTTATGCGCAGTAAGGAGAGCTTCGATCCTCGCGCTGATGGAGTTGTTGAAGGAGATCAAGTTGTTCAAGTCGGTGACTACTTTGGTCTGAATATCGGTAAGGCCCATCATGTTACTCCTTGGGGTTGGCCCTTCTTCGGGGCTGATTACTTTGGGGGAAAGTTGAGAAGCGCGAAGATGCCGGTAACTATCACTGTTCCGCCTGTCCATGCTGGTACAAAGGCCGATGTAATGCCGACCGCGATAAGAGCGCCTACGAGGGCCAATTTTAGGTAATCGTCTTTATCCATCGTTACTATCCTTATACCTACAATGCTTACATTTGGGGTGTTGCCCGTGAATCAGTGTACTCCTAAAGGAAGGGCAATAGCAATAAGATTCTAGTAGATTGATACGCTCAGAGTCGTTCACGCTGCATTTACCACTTGCATTACTCCGGCGATCACCATCAGTCCACACTCCTTTCAATCCAGGATAAGAAGTACTGCCGCATCTTTGGCCTCTTCTTCACAAGCGCCATGTAGTACTTAACTCGTTTGATGCGTACACTGTTGTAGAAGGCAACTCGCTTGTCGCGGACCGCGGTGAACTGATTGATCCAGTCGATGTTGGCTTTGTTAAACGCAGCTGGAAGTGGCGAAGCACCAGCCCACCTTAGCTCGTCATAGACCTTAAACAACAGGATCCTCCCCATACCAGGCCCACCGTTGACGATCTCATCGCAAAGCTCTTCAGCAATACCCTGGCTCTTTAGATCACCTAGGTGATAGGCATCCCAGTAGTCGCGGCGGTAGATTGCCTCAGCCTGTCCCTTGGTTAGGGCTTTGATAGCCGCAGTTGACATCCCGGTAGCCTTCTGACTAATACCGTACTTTGTCGGGCCACCATCATCAACTGTGTACCCACCCTCATGCAGGAGGATAGTTCCAACAAAGACTTTGTGGAAGTCCGCTCCCCAGCTTGGTGCGGCCAGTGCTAGGATCATCAGCGTCAATAGAGTTTTCATTTGTCCCTCCCCCCCGCCTTAAAACTTAAGCTGAACCCCGGTCTTGTAATTTGTGCCCACATCAGCGACTTCGCATCCAATCATAATACCTTGGGCAATCACTCGCGCCTTTTCAGCTAGTAGCGGGCTTCCACCAAACAGCAGTACAATTCGAGGCGCTGTGTATGCTAGTACTGCCTCGGCAACTATAGACGATACAAAGTATGTATCTACTTGACCTAGTGTAGGGTGCTGACCCAGGATGAGGTTAGTTTCCTGACACTGGATCGGGTGGGATGAAATGTACCGAGTCTGTCCCCAGTCCAGTGCAGTTACAGTTGTTACAGCAACTTGAGCCAGTGAGTCGGATACGCTCCATGAAGCCACATCAGCTGAGTGCGCTGTGCATGGTAAGAGCAATAACGCCAGTAGTATTAATGATTTCACTTTAAAC
>QGNH01000904.1_pt1 | contig 15281 bp, 21 predicted proteins | sample 1735481 | NCBI WGS metagenome assembly QGNH01 (sample SAMN09239004, study PRJNA386568) | Viral metagenome, whole genome shotgun sequencing project. | reverse complement strand
GGGCTTTCGAAAGGCCTTTGGTAAAGACTAGAGGGTCTCGTTCCATGACGTCGGCAATTTTGGATAGGTATTTACTTTGCCCTCGTTTAATATACTTCCCTTGTCCTTTAACCAATTCCCAGCCCTTGCCGGGTTTTGGAGTTCCTTCTTGGTGCCAGATTTCCTTGCCGGTTTCTGAGCACTTGTACTTCTGTATAAGCATAGCTAGTTTAGTCAATGGAGTAACCTTTGGTATAGTGGCTATTCTAGGGGTAGGAGCCGCCTTGGGCAACTGACTCTTTACAGACTGCCCTATGACTTTTCCTAGATTTCCAGGATTCTGGTTGATCTTAGAAGTTATTGCTTCCTGGGTCATAGCCTCGGCTATCTTGGTTAGGTAGGGATTTATTGTTTTCTCTTCCTTTGGTAATTTCCTAAACAACCACCCACTGCCATCCTGGTAGTTAGGCATCTTTTTTAATAGATACTTAGCATCTCTAGTATGAACTACGATCTTATCGTCGCTAAATTCTGCTTTACCCTTTTGAACGGAGTCTAAAGTCGTAACCCCCGCCCCATACTGCCCTTTAGGTATAACTATATTATCACTAAGAGCATAACTGGCGGTATGCACCGGTTGTTCCCAGAGCATTATAGGTTTACCCTCCTCTGGTAGTTCTTTCTTCGTTGCCCAACTATGAGCTATCCCACCGACTACTATTCTGTAATCATAGTGTTTCCCTGCCTTATCAGCTATATGGGTTTGGCGAGTAAATAGTACATTTTCCATTGTTCTATTTTAACATAACGGCCTTAAATATGGTATAAGTATTATAGAGTAGATAATTCTTCTACTGTTAATGAAAGGGGATTTAAATGAGCACAAAGAATCATAACATCTGCCCGGCATGTAAAAAAACGAGGAGACCAGGGGATCTATCCCATGGTAAATGCATGGAGCAAAGGGCTGTAGCAGAAGGTAAGGCTTACCGAGGTCTTTTTGTTGAGGGTAAGAGGATGAGTGTTATAACTCAAGAAATGGTAGAGAATAGTCGGCGCAAAGCGGCGGCCAAGAGGTACTTATCAGGGAATCTCCCCCCTTTTATGTACACTTAAGAATTAGAAACCAGTAACCCTTACTGGTTTTCTTTAGTCTTTTTTGGTATAAGTATAATATAGACATCTTCGTCTATTAAGAAAAGGAGCCCGATCATGAAACAAAATATTATTTGGACAGAGAAAGAACGCAAAGACATAACCACTAAAGTACAAGCATTGGTGGTGACTGGTGCAGTCGTAAAAATGAGAACCTTTAAGGAAGCTATGCAGTTGGTCTTACCAGAGAATCGTTGGAGAGATGTGCAGGATTTTAATAGTGTTCAATGGGCATTTAAACCTGAAGTTGAACTAATGCAGCCTACCTATACTCCACAAGTAGATGTGTCTGGCCCTCTTGTGGATGACCTTAACGTTGACCAAACTCTCATTGCCAACTTGAAGGCTGGTGGAATTACCTATGTGGAATCTCTCGCAAGCCTGTCAGCTAAAGAAGTAATGGCCTTGGCCAAGATCGGCCCAGGGGAATTGGATACATTGTATGAAGCCATCGGGGAGTTGTATAATGGCATTTGGGAAGAAACTGATCCAATGCATACAACTACGACTACTACCGTCTTCTCAAACCTTATCCTCGAAGCCATGACCCCGTATCTTCAGTCAATGGCTAAGGAGATCATTGAGGGTAGTCTGGAAATCTTCAAGACTGCAGCAGAAGAGGTTATTCATTCCAAAGGTCATACGCCTGTATATAAGGCTGACACTAATAAGATTCTTCGTAAGAAGATCCTTGTTATTGGTCCTAGAGGAGGGGATGCATCCAGATTGGAACAGAAGTATGGTAAGACTGCTAAACTCTTTCTGTATAATAGTGACCAAAGTCTCCATGCTCTACGGGAGGCCCTGCCAGGTGCAGATGACGTTATTGTCATGACGGGACATACTACGCATGCAGTAACTGACATGGTTAAAGCCCGTTATAAGAAAGATATCATCCCAGTTCATGGGGGATATACTTCGGTATGCACGGCTTTGGATGCCTTGACGGTAGGATAACTGTGGGAAGCCCAGGAGAAATCCTGGGCTGAATCAAGGAGAAATAAATGAAACCTGAAATTGGTGAGCATTACAATTGGAAGAACCAGCCTGAAAAACTTGTATACATTGGCCTAGGTTCTGGTGGTAGTCGTGGGTGGCATCAATTTGAGAAAGTGGATAATCGTGGTGTTGTATGGTGTGAAGTGTTAGAAGAAGACTTGCACTTGTTAGAAAAGACTAAGGAGTGAATTATGTATACGGGAGAATACGTAGCAGTGGCATATAATACAAGTGGAGAATGGTGCTACGATTCTCTCGAACCTGAGCTTAGCCGTATAGGGTTAGACTACGATGTGCTAAGAGTTAGGGCCACCTTGAGTGATGGAGAAATCAAGGAAACCATAAATGAAATCTTAAGGAGACACGATGAAACAAATACTTGCAAATGCTATTGCCTTCGCAGCTGAAAAACACAAGAATCAATACGACAAGGCAGGCAAACCATATATACTTCATCCTATTGCTGTTATGCAGTATTTAGAAACCGATGACCAGGAACTGATGGCCATAGCAGTACTACATGATGTTGTAGAGGATTGTAAGGTTACCTATGAAGATCTTCGTAATATTGGTATGTCTGAGAGAATAATTGAAGGGGTTACCGGCATGACTAAGGTTCCAGGAGAAACCATGGAGGATAATCTTAAACGAATGACTACCAACTGGGATGTGGTAAAGGTAAAACTCTGTGATCTACGCCATAACATGGACCCCCGAAGACTTAAAGGCATAACAGAAAAGGACCGGGAGCGTATGGATAAGTATGTACGAATATATCACCACTTGAAAGCTATACTGGATCAAAGAACGGAGGTTTCTTCTGCATGACTACTCAAGTAAACTTAAATTATTCAAGATGGATAAAGGATGGCATGTCAGTGTGGATGTATATGTAACTGGTAAAGGTGTATCCTTTGGGGTATGTTCTGGATTTGAACATATAAAACCATTTGATGCGGGTATAGTTTGTTTAGAGCGATTGCGAAAAGCATTGGAGGATATCTCAGAGAAATTTTGAGGTAAAGCAAGGCTCAACAGCCTTGTTTTAGCTTCGCTCCGGCTTAGATAAATCTCGTCTCTTTGGTATAAGTAATATGTAAGGACTTTATCCTTATATTTTTAAATAATAATAACAAAAGGTAAACAACCATTATGTTCTCTTTCATTAAATTTATCCGTTTGGCTGTAGCAGTTATCTCCGTAGTTCTGGCAATAGTTCAAGAAGTACGTAAAGTGATGGAACAACACTTTGCTCAAGGAGAAACTGCTTCTGCCTAATTAAGACAGGAGGTACTCGTGTCATTAGAAGTAGTAGCACAGGATCAAAACAATCCCCCCATGCCGCCGAAGAACAGGTGCTTGCATTGGAATGTCGCAACTAATAGCTTTGATGAGTACCCTATAAAGATAGGTAAAAAACAAGTAGGAAACTTTCTTGAAATATCTGTAACTCCGCCTATAATGGCGGAGGTATTTTTATCCCATAACAAGCAGATATTTAAGGTATCCACCCATAATCTATATAGGAGAAAATTCAATGTTACAATCCCCATTAGCAGCACCAATGCCCGCACTACCTTCCGTAGCTCCAGACCTAGCACTACTGATGCAACCCTTACTACCACAAATACAAACCAACAAGGATCTGCAAGTAGTGTTAGAGATGAAATCGGTGAAAATGCTGACCTTTTGTTCCAAGAACAAATCAGAGCATTATACGAAACTGACTATTCCGAAGCATGACGGAACCTTAAGGACACTATATAATCCGGATGCTCAAATGAGAGCTGCCCAGTATAGGATATTAACCAAGTTATTGAATAATTTGAATCTACCAGACTACGTGTATGCTTTTGAAAGAAATAAGAATATACCTAGTATGGCAGCTAAACATGTAGGCAAACATTGTATAATTAGTCTGGATATCAAGGATTTCTTCCATTCTATTAAACAACATACGGTATTCAATATCATGCAGCGTTTAGGTCTTGGGGATTTTCCTGCCCGTACTGTATCCGAACTATGTACGTATAAAGCATTTGTACCCCAAGGAGCATTAACATCCCCTAAGATTTCAAACCTGGTTACCAGTGTGACTTTTGGTCCGGAGATACAGGACTACTGTAGAGAACATCAGTTGGTGTTAACTATATATGCTGATGATGTAGTGGTTTCTTCAGATAACAAGGAAATAGATCCAAAAGAAATTATACAGGATCTAACTCGGATAATTACTTCTCATGGGTTTAGAATAAACAAAAAAAAGACCAAGGTAATGTTCCACGGCTCCAGACAATACGTTTGTGGGGCAGTGGTTAATGCTAAGGTAAATCTTATAGTAAAGGAACGAAAAAGACTGCGTGCCATAATACACAATATCACAAAGAATGGCATAGAAGTCGAAGCAGTAAAATCTAATAAAGAACCAGCTCAATTCCTTAATTATGTAAGAGGAAGGGTTAACTGGTTTAGACAGTTAAATAGTGTCATGGGTAAACAATACTTCGATAAGCTCAAGGCCTACTTAGAAACAGTGAAGGCGGCAGCTTTAGAAGAAGCTAACTTAGCACTATTATACAAACACTATATGGAGGAAGCAGAAAAGATTATCCTTGATGGGGGAGAAATAAGTGTGCCTTGGTAGACAACTACTGACTTTATTGGTATAAGTAATATGTAGAGACAGGGATCTACGCTGATATGGAAAATTAATATGGAAAAATTAAAGGGGATTCTGTATGGCAAGTAGTACGTTTTTATTAACTAAAAACAGCCGCCTAGATGGGCGGTTTGTTTTAATTGAGGAGAAAGTATGGATGTAACATTTAGTAGCAATGATGAAGACTCTTCATTAAGTATGGAGTGTAATAGTATCGACTGGACTGGACAGGCGGATACATTTCTCCTCTTTCTTTTAGCTCAAGGATTTATAGTATCTGAAAAAATGCTTTCACGATATTTTGAAGAAAAAGCTAAAGAAATTAAGGACTTGCGTAGCAACGCTTATGAGGGCCTGGACCCATTTAATTTTAGTTAGGAGAACTGCATGGGCGTATCGAAAGAATTACAAGAAGTCATATCCAAGAACCTACCTGCAGCAGTAGGAGAGGTTCTGCAAAAACGTTTGGCCCAAGCAGAAAATGATGTAAAACGATTGGCTACTCTTGAAGCAGAGTTGGTGCATGTGCGTAAATTAGTGGAAGAACGGAATAACACCAATGAATCATTAAACGCTATCATCTCTAAGCATGAATCCCTAGATAAGAGAGTACCAGAAATAGAGACCCGGGAACGCAATATCAAAGTATATGAACTAACCAAGCAGCTTGAGGCTGCTGAAAAAGTGAATACTCAGATACAAAGTATAGTGGCTACAGTGTTTAAGAACCCAGCATATCAGGAATCCCATTTTAAGACTAGAAATGAAATTGTTAATGGGTATAACCAAGCCTTAAATGAGTCTGAAACCGTTACTAAGTACACTACATAGAGTAGAACAAAACCAGGTAGGTCACCTGGTTTTTTTAGCTAATTTAACTATGACTAAATCCACCCGGTCCAACTGTACAGAAGTAGGCACCATAAGTCATACTCACTCCTGCGGAAGTTAATGAAAGCATACCAGTTCCAGGAGCCCCGTAGGCCATAGTTATACCTGTAGGGGTTAGAAGGATATCCCCTAGAGTAAGCGGGGAAATGACGGGAGTAGGGGAAGTAGAAGAGTACACGGTGGTAATGTTCTGGTAGGATATGGCGATACCACTGGTAGCATTTAGGCTATTGGTATAAACATTGGTTACTAAAGTAGTACCTAACACCACCACCATACCCCCAATAATACTAGTAGGGGCTGCAGCCACTAAGGTTATACTATTTCCAGATATACTGAAGATGGTACCTTGTAAGTTAGGACTACCTACCATTATAATAGTTTGGCCTGGGCTAAATCCAGTAGCACTAGCAACTACTAATAGCTTCGTACCTCCGAGAATAGTACCGGTTGTACAAACTCCAGTAACTACACTGGTAACTTTATCTATAATAGAGTTGTTACCAACAGTCCTAGTAGAAGAAACCATTCCAGAGGTCGTTTGTACATTTTGTATATTACTACCATCCTGACTAATAGTATTAGCCATTACAACATTGCTGGAGGGGTCTAGGAGCCATTCTTTTTTAACTCTGGTATCGGAGGTAGGTAAAGTAGTTAAATTGCTTGGAGACCCTCCCATCACCTCTGCAGCGGCTATGTCTCCTATTGCTAGCTTATATCTCTCAAGTCCAGAGGAACTATAAGCTATATTCCAGTCAACTCCTAAATATTCGTATAGTCTTCCTTTCATACTGCAGGCAACATTAGTAGAAGCATCCGAGAATCTTTGAAAATTACGAGAAACTACTCTAACTATGCCTTCAAATTTAGACAAAATTATTTGAGCCAAACTCCCTGCCTTTAGTATAGCCATACCTGAACTCAGAACAGCCAATAGCCCCCCACCCCTTACAGTGTATACCATATCCCCCGGTATGAAATCACTTGGTTTACATGGGTCCAATAGGGTATTACCACTGAAGTACGTATCATTCCCTAGATCTGGTACAGCCGTAGATCCAGTCATAGAAGGTATTTCCCCGTTATACTCTCCAGCTCGGGGAATACACCCTAATATTAAAGGGTAACCTAAAGAGGTTGAGACTAAGACCTTATCCTGTAAACCCGGGGTAAAGTGGAAACCAGTTTCCGTAAAGCCGCCTGAAGGCATAAGCCATGCTACATTTTGTAGAAGTCTTCCGTTTACAGTGCGCACTGAACAGACGTAGCGAATTGGGTCTACTTGAAGGACGATGCCCTCAATAAAGGAAGGGTCGTATCTGTGGGGGGATTTTAGCATATCAATATTATAACGCAGAGTTTACAAATAAACAAGGCCTAGTTTCCCAGGCCTTATAGTAGTTTTAAGTCCTTGACTTTATTAAACTAAAGCTACAGGAACTACCCGGTCAAATTCACAACTAACCGATTCCATGATTACCGGAGATTGATTTGCAACAGAAAATTGTAATCCCGAGAACATCACGTACTCTAGATATATAGCTGCAAGTATCTTACCATTAGAGTCCGATACACCGTTAGAACCAGTACCACCACCACGAGTTTTAAATAGCAACATCAATCCGAAGGGGGTAGAAAAGTATTCAGAGTCAAGGTTAAAGGCAATATTTGGGTTAGGGGAAGCTGAAGGTGCATTAGACCCGCCAGTAGCTTGTAATGGGCGATAAGTGTTAGAGGTTAAGGCCATCAAGATATTTTGCTGATCAGCCAGTATCCTAGAAAATGAAACAGAAGACATAGTTTTACCACGCGTGAAGTAAGCACGATTAGAACCTATTTCATACAAACGTTGTAATTGAGGGGACTGTTGAAATGCAATACCATCAGTTAATCCTATGGGAGTTAACTCGGCAGTATTACCTGCCAAACCGGTAAAACGGGCAGGTCCGGCAAAGAGCATTGTTGAGTCAGGGGTAGCCGAATATTGACTAAAACGTTCCAGGTCGTTAGTCTCGTTGTTACCCCCTTGCAGGTTAGATACATAAGCGCCCTTCCAGTCCCAGGCAGTACTAAACCCCTGGCTTACTGTTGTGCCCAACTCGTCATCTGATTGTTGAATAATTGCTGCCATAAAAACTCCTAAAGTCGTAACCAATGCAAGGCAAAGGTGTTCTGTGTTATTTCCCTATATTTACACTGATAAGGTCAAGTCAATATAATTCATAGGGGTACCTATTGATAAAGTCATAGTACAATCGACTGTGTCAGTGTTAACTGCATCCTGCGCCAAAGTGGCTATCTTATAACTCAATAATACCGGCCCAATCTTAGGTAAACTCTGACTTATAATGAGTTCAGATCCAGCGGTAATAGTTTGTCTCAAGGTATTCAGGGAGGCCGGGGTTATATTCCAAGACCCAATAAAACCTTTAAGAATGCTATAGTAGAAGTATGACAAATAATCCAATTCTTTAACCATCAGAATTTCTCTGGAATTCAGGGTGGTCATATTAGTAGTCAATTCATGTCTGACATATGGAACACCTCCCTGTGTATCCTGCACAAATAGGCAAGTACCAGCAGCTGCCATGGTATTAAGATCTGCTTTAGCAAAGAAGAAGTTGGAATGCTGCAAGTCTACTACCCCTGCTATACCAACATTCGTAAATCCTTGTTGAACCGGGAATCCGGTACCCATACCGGCCAAACCTGCCGCCAGGTAATACCCTGGAAGATACTTAGTAACTCCATTTACAGTAAGCCCTACGACATCAGGTTGCACATGTACAACTCGTTGATCATTAAACTGAGAGCTAACTGCGGCTACTGCAGAAGCAGATTGAGATCTGGACATGTTACGGGAAATATAATAGCTTATTGCCGTAGCAGTAGCAGTCGTACTTATAACTAACTGTTGGTTAGAGATTACGGTTAAGACTGTCCACGATCCTACTTGGCTAGGGGTAGCCGTTGCAGCGGTAAAGTTAATTACGTCTCCTGGCACGACTCCATCAGAAATAAAGGTTGCATTAGATGCTGTAAGAACGTACGAACTACCTACCAAGGTAGTTGCATTAGCACCACTATTGGAGTTAGGAGAAGCCAATGAATATGTACCTACATTCATCGTGAGAGGTATTGCGGTATTAGCTATTACCATTCTCCATGCAGCATTTTGAGAAGTGCTCATTTGATCACAGTGTGCTTTATATGCGGCTATGATAGAAGGATCTTGTGTAAGAGGTACCAAGAAGTATAGTTGTTCTCCCTGAGCAACAGTGAGAGCTTCCAAGTGTCCTGCAAGGTCATTAGTTGGTATGGCTATAGCCCTAACGCGGCCAGTAGTATTAGCTAGAGCGGTTTGAACTGCTAAACCTAAAGGGTTAGAATCAGTTACATCTACTAATTGTCCGAGAAGATCGGCCTCATTATTGATTGTAAGTATAGCTCCTGAAAGGTCTGTTCTAAGAGCATTATAGGCTACATAAACGCTACCACTCACTATCGGACCGAATATCAGTGATACCCCAACCTTAATAGTTATAGTGCCCGTTGTACCAACTGTGGATATATTAAGGTTAGGGGCAGAAGTAAGTGGGTTAGTAGCAGGTATTTGTTGGTCATTAAATATTTGTTGAACTACAACATACACAGTCTGAGAAGTTAGGACAGTAGAGCTTGGCAGGGTATCGGCCAAGTTAATGCTATTAATAGTACCATTAAGACCAGAGCTTGTAGCTACAGAAAGAACAGAGGACGTGAATATATGAGAAACCGCAGAATTATCCACATATGTAACTAATACCTTGGCCCCAGCCACTACATTTAAAGTATTGGTAGTTGAGTTAAGATTGCTTGGGATTACCTTTGTAACTACCGCCCCAACAACCGAAGTGACAGCATTTACAGATATAGTTATAGTAGTTCCTACTATACCAGAAATTACCGCAGTTAGGGTACTACCGGAAGTACCGGCACCAACTATGGATATACTATCCCCTATCTCTAAATTCGCAGCAGAAGCTACAGTAAGGCTGTTATGCGTAGAAGTTATACTACCAGTGGTGGCTGCAGTAGCCATTGTAATAACATTGCTGTTAGGGGTGGCCAGGAACCCAGAAGTTAAAGTGTCCACTAGAGTATTACTCATCCAAACCCTTACAGTAGTTGGATCTATGATCTGACCTGGAAGTTGGCCGGGAAGAACATACGTATTATCCACTGCTGGATTAGTAAGTACAGCAGAAAGTGCTACTACCGCCCCCACTACTGTAGTACTAGCTGCAGTGTCTAGGGTAATTACATTACCAGCTATGCCCAGTATAGTGGCTTGCAAAACACCACCAGAGGCGCCTGCCCCTGATACCAGTATTACACTGCCTACAAGTAATCCCCCCGTGGATACAACGGTGAGTAAGTAAAATCCATTCGATATAGAACCAGTAGTGGAAACTGTGCTAGAAGCAGCGGTTTTAACTTGACTTGTTAGACTACCTGGAACATATCCAAGGATGTTATAAGCCGGACCTATTATGCAGGCATCAAGATTTGGTGTATTTGTGGAAACTCCACCAGAGTTAACTATTTGTTGTTGAACTTGCACTGACGGTACAATATAGCTCATGTTTTATTTCCTTGAAGTCCAAGTCTAAACTTGGGTTTATATTTGTTATAACCTATTTTAACTCATTAGTTAAGCGTGAGAAGAAACTTATTAAATGCAACACCATCTTCAGAAGTTTGGAAGCGTATCTCTTTTCTCCAAGGTACCGATATAGTACAGTTAAAAAGCTCTACCGTCTCTTGGGAAGGGGTACATGGGGATACAGTTAAAGGTAAAGCAAATTGCTTAAATCTTTGTGTATTACATATAAATGGGGCTGACCAAGTTAAGAAATCTCCGGTCAATCCTACTATTTTCTCGCAGGTGCCTTCATTAACTGCCTCTATTAATACCTGAGCAGTACCAGAGGCCATTAAAAACTTAGTTTCGATTGAGGGACCAGTATCTCTGGAGGAGGAACCACTGCTTAGGTTATCTGTAAGCCCGGTAGGGGTTATAGAAAATCCTCCCCTGGAAACCAATATCCTGGGTTTACTTTGTATAGCTATCTTATTGAAGTTATTTATTGTATCAATTTCTAATTGGGATTTCTTCTCATCGACATCCCATTTCAAATCCACAGGAGCATATGTACCAAATAGGTATCTCAGTGGTTTCACAATTACACTAGCCAGGAATGCCGGAGAAAATGACATTTTCTAGAAAGTACCTAATAGAGTATAGGCAACTCCAGAAAGTGTAGAATCGGCAGTAGCAGGGGCTACCACTGTTATTATATCTCCAGGGGCAAAGGAAGTAGCTGGCCCAGAGAAGGTTGCTGTAGTAGCACTGGGAGCAAAGTTAAAAGATCCAAAAGGGGTACCATTCTTGGATATCGTAAAAGTAGTAGAAGCTGTAGCTGCTACATGAGATATCGCGTAACTACCTGCTAAAGCTAGAGGTAGATTAGCTACACTGGCAAATACCTTAGCACCTATTATAAGATTAGAAGTAGGAGCAGAAGCATAATAACCAGTAACTTGATGGGTTCTTAAAAATGTAATATCATTAGATATCTCACTGATAACGAATTGACATGTTGCCAGTTGAGTACCCAAAGTTCCTACAGCTGCTGTTGGAGCAGTGGGGGTTCCTGATAGTGCCGTATTATATGCATATGCTACAATATCAGATAAGTAGGTTAACTTATTAAGTAAAGCCTGAGCCTGGGAATTCATTGGCCCCCCAGGTCCTGCTAAATCAGGGGTGGTTATCTCTAATTGGGGTACATTGTCATTACTATTTGAGGGGGTTAGGTAGTTCATATAATATATCCAGTAGAGGTTTTTGTGGTACTTCCTAGCAAGTTGGGGTTAATGTATTTAGAGTCCATTATTTGGTCTATTAAAGTACATTCTACAGACCCTTTACTAAGCTCCGTTAAAGCCATTATTTGTCTGATTTTAACAGTTTGTAATTCGGTTTGATTTATCGAAGAAACTCTAAAGGTTTTAAAGTCCGGTATTCTCACTATTAAGTCTAATGAATCCACAGAAGGATATTCTATTGTCCATGCTGATAACTGGTTTATTTCCAGTTTACCTAAATAGGCCAATTGGGTACTATTAGGGGAGGGATCGTAACATATCTTAGTAGGAACTCCAGGAAAGTATCCTCCTAAAAAGCTCGTACCATAGCAAGTAGGGCAATGGTCTTGGGTTACCTTCTCTATAACCGGGTTCCAGCACTGGGGGCATCGTTCCCCGAAGTACTTTCTGCGAAAAACTAAAGAGTCTATCCCGACAAACTTATTGAGTAATATCTTTTCCCTGCGGGTAACTTCTCTGGCCCTAAGTTCTTGTAAAGTACCGCGTCTATTCTCCCAGGTAGTAGAACAAGACTTAATGTATCTCCCATCAGGGGAAGGCAGGCGCACTTCTACGGTGTAATATGATTTTTTAAAAATAGAAAAGTCTTCTGTAGTAGTATCCGCCAGAAAGTTAGTATTTGACAAAGGTACATCATTTATCTTAGACCAGGGCCCGGCATCACTCGGGGATTTATAAACGTTAAAAGTACAAACTCCAAGTCTGGCGGGTATTCTCCATTCTACTATTACCTTATTATAAAAAAGAGGGTATACTTTGACGTGTATATGCCCCGTAGTAGTTGTAGTCGTTAATAGGCTAGGATTAAACCATGGCATATAGCCTGGATTGACTGAGAAGGAAAGCGAGGACATATATCTTCGTTACCAGATAGGGAAGTTAGAGTAGTCGCTAGATACTGATCCCCAGCCTTGATCCAGGTTAATACGTATTTTGTTCTTAGTCATAGCCGATTGATAATCAGCCTGGAATAATGATGCTAGTGCTTGATATAGGTCAAAGCGTTCTGAGATAGGGATCGTTAAACCCCCATCGCTATAACTCATTGAATTTCTTGCGAATAATGCGCATTGGCCCATGAATATTCTGTATAGTGCCCCAGATAATAATATATGGGGATACGGAAAATTCACTATAGAATCAGAAGAAGTGGGGGCTGTACTATTCCAGTCCGATATAGTCATATCCATGGCTATTTGGGCGGCAGTATCGGATACCTCTTCCCCTTCGATGAGGTAGTTATTTTCAGCTTTATCTCTAACAAACTCCCGAAGGTATTGGGCCGTAACTAGCATTATTAGGCTTCAACCTTGGCTTTGGCCTTAGGTTTCTTCTCAGCTTTAACTTCTGTTTCTTCCACAACTTCTTCAACTTCTTCTTCTTTACGGCCTATCGGAGTACTAGTAGCTTCTTCTTTTTTAACCACTGTAGGTATAGTGGTAGAACCTTGCATAGGATCCGGGGTGAAAGTTATAGGTGATGAGGCAATAGGAGTAGGAGTATTACTCTTTTCATCTTCGATGGAAATCCAGTTAAGACGCTTGGCATGTAGTACATCTGTATGAGTTAGCGCATCAGGTTTGATTACATGGTTGGGACCCACTGGTACCTTACCCCCTACTGGAATAAGTATGCTGCCATCTATTAGGCTTACTTTAGCTGTACTTTTATTGTGAATAAATTGTTGCTGTGTCATTGGTAATATTCCTTGTTTTCGTTATTTTCTTTGATCTTATTTAAGATCTTATTTCCGCCATAAACTACAGCGGTACCGTATCCAACAGTTTTTATTATACCCTTAGTTTTTCCAGTAGTCAAGTCCTGGAGTTTCTTGGCTTGTTCCGGTGTTGGGGATAGGTGTGGTCCAGGAGTCATTTTGAATTTTCCATTATCAACCTTATTCCATGTTTTACTAGGCATACCTTCAGTAGCATCTCGGTAGGATTTAACATCATGTACATGTCGTAGTTCATCCATATCCTTAACTCCAGAGGCATACGCAGCATCTCGAAATCCACCCCCAGTAGCTAAATGCACGCTGTGCCCTATGTCTTTACCTACATCTTTTACTATACTACCGCCGGCACGTAGTATGTTGCCGAATAGGCCTGATATTTTTTCTAAGTATATGTTTGTCATAACCCCTATTTTAACATAAAACCTGATATTATGGTATAAGGTAATAAAGGAGATTACAAATGGCCAATTCTAAACAACGCAACAAAAATAGAGAGACTGCTAGGCGATTAGCTGAAGGGACCTTTTACTGCCCTGAATGTGGTAAGGCCGAGGCTCATTGGATAGGGCCTTTGGTAACTAAATACTCAATGCAATTCATAGTTAAAATAGCGGGAAATACGTGACTAATTACCCTGACCTGATTAATGGAACCTTAGAAGTTCTAGGAGGTTTCATGATTCTTAACCATTGTAGGGTTGTATGGAAAGACAAATCCGTTGCTGGGGTTAGTATCCTCAGCACGGTATTCTTTACAGTATGGGGGATATGGAACCTTTACTATTACCCTAGTTTAAACCAGTGGTGGAGTTTTAGTGGCGGATTAGGTATAGTGTTAGCTAACATCCTCTATATAGGACTACTTTGGAGATTTAGAAAATGATAGCATTTTTAAGACGATGGTTACTAAGGTGTGAACATAAATGAGTAGTACTCAGAGATTAAATTATTTGACAGTGCAAATACCCGCCGCCATTATCTACGTATTACAGTGCTCCACATGTGGAGACTTAAAAAGGGTAAATATATAATGAGTAAGAAAACCTTAGTAATTTATCACGGGCAATGCACCGATGGTTTTGGAGCAGCCTTTGCTGCTTATATGAAATTTGGGGATAGAGCTGAGTATTTACCATGGCAATATAGCTTTGACAATTCAACGATTAGTATGGTTGATAAAGATGTCTATATCTTCGACTTTAGTTTTAAGCCAGAATGGTTATTGAGTCCTGAACGTGGTGCTAAGTCCATTACCTTACTAGACCACCATATTCATGCAAAAAAGGAATGGGATAACGTATATATTCCAGTAGGTAATTTAGTAGTTTTCGATATGAACAAGTCAGGGGCAGTTCTAGCTTGGGAATATTTATTTCCTGATCAAATTATTCCTAAGCTCCTTTTGTATATTCAGGATAATGATCTGTGGCAGTTTAAACTAGAAAGTACCAAACCCTTCATAAAGTACTTGAATAGTAAACCTATGACCTTTGAGTCGTGGATGGGTATCATGACTGACTCCTCCTATAGGGAGATGATATTAAAAGGGGAGGCTATGGAAAATCAATTTAACTCCCTAATAGACAGTATATTAGAAAACTCTCCACCTACAGAAGTTATGGTACGAGGTATAAAAGGGCTAGCTATAAATGCTAACTATCCCTTTGCTAGTGAACTAGGACATATCTTGGCCAAGCAGATAGGTACTTTTGGTTTAGTATACTACATACGAACCGACCTGCAGGTGAAATGCTCAGTCAGATCTTTATCAGGAGGAGTGGATGTCGACACCCTATGCAGTACTTTTGGAGGAGGAGGACATGCAGCTGCGGCGGGTATGGTAGTGTCTTTAAATACCTTTTTGGAGGAAATTTTATGTTAATCCTAGTAGGATTTATGGTTTCTATGACATCCTCCCCAGGCCTAA
>QGNH01001884.1_pt1 | contig 15285 bp, 20 predicted proteins | sample 1735481 | NCBI WGS metagenome assembly QGNH01 (sample SAMN09239004, study PRJNA386568) | Viral metagenome, whole genome shotgun sequencing project. | reverse complement strand
TCTGGGGACTTGTCCCCAGCGGGGTCCAGGGGCAGAGCCCCTGGCCTTTTTTAATGTTCCCCGGCCTGGGCCAGCTTGCGCGCCGTTCGTAGCAGGAACGATTTGTCCTCGCCGTCGCAGAGTCGATAGAGCCGCAGCAAAGCGAGTTCGTCGCCGGAGGTTTGGCTGTTCGGGCGGTCGCCGTGCAGCAAATGCTCCACCGAGGTGGCCAAGGCGTCTGCGATGCGGGTGATATTGCCGCGGAGCTGGCCGGCGCGGTCGGTTTCCCATTGAGCGACGGCGCTGCGGCTGACGTCGCAGGCGGTGGCCAGCTGGTCTTGCGTCATGCCGCGGGAGAGACGGAGGGCGCGGATGCGAAGGCCGACGGTTTCGGCCTGGGGTGGTTTGGCTGGTTTGGGCATGGCGATAGTTTGCGACACAAGGACTAACAGCGCCAGTTATTTTTATTGACATTTATTAGTTAGGATGGCTAACGTGGCTCCGGCAATCTGGAGGCATACATGCAGGCGCGCGTGCAGTGGACTGCGGCTTTGGACATGAGGCTGAAAGCATTACGAGCGGCTGGCCTGACCTGGGACGCTTTGGCGGCGGAGATGGGGATGGGCCGGAATACGGTGCTGGAGCGGGGCCGCCGCATAGGCGCGCGCAAAATGCAACCGCCGCCTATGGCCGTGGTGGAAGCGGCGGACCGCCCTGCCCGACCGGCGGGGCATCCCCTGACGTGGGGGTTGCTGACGGCGGGAAGCGTGCTGGAGGGCGCGCCCTACCCGTTTCCGGTATTTTTATAAGGAACAAATCATGAACGATGTTACGGGTGCCAGCACTGGTGCAAGCCGAGACGCGGTTGACGCTGCGTTTGTTGTTTACCGTCTGGAGGAGGCAGGGGCGACGCTGCTGGCGCTGCCGGGCACCGGGTACTCGCCCCGGCTGCGAGTTTCGCACCTGGACGTGGTGCATACGGCGTTGGAGGCATATGGCTGGGACAAGGGGCGGATCAGGCCGCCAGTGCCCCCTGCCGCACAGATTACGCGCATGGACGAGGCGCTTGGGTGGATACGGATGATACCGAAGGACCGTTATGTGCTGCGCCGTGTGGTTGGCGCGCGCAGCCTGGTGAGCCCGGTGACGGAGCGGCATTTGTATTCATGGCGGCGGCTTGGCGAGGTGCTGGGGGCCGACCACAAGGCGGTGCAGCGTTGGCACGCGCAGGGCATCGATATGCTGGTAGGCGCAGTGACGGCGCTGCGGCAGACCGGAGCGTGTTTAGGCTGAACGGCGCCAGCGCTGGGGCAATCGTTCAGGAATCGGCCAGCTTGAGGGTGACGCTGTAGCGGCAACGCGGCGAGACGTAGTTGCCCTGAATGGTGTCGCCTGTGAGCTGGCCGGTGAAGGTGAGGCGGTAGGGCTTGCGGTCCATGCCCAGGGTTTGCTGGGCGGCGGTGATCTGGCCGGTTGTGGACAAGGTGCCGTCGAGGACCATGACGCCATCCTGCGGCGTGAACTGGATAATGTGGCCTTGGCGCTGGAGGGTGGCGCGGTTCAGGACGTCGCAGGTGCCGGCTTGCGGCTGCAGAGTGCCGGTGAAGGTTTGGGTTGTGGAGCAGGCGGCGAGGGAGGCACAGAGGGCGGCGGCGGCGATTTTGGCCGGATGGAACTGCCTGTAGGATAAAAAGCCGATTATACGCATTTTTTCCTTGCCCAGATGCCCCAACTTTCGGTATGTATAGATCAACGATGGCGATTTGCGCACTCGCCGGCGGGCGGGTTGCGGCGGCGGGCGGGCCGGAGCGGCCGCAGCCGCTGTTACGGGCCATACGTGTCGCAGGGGCGCCAATTTGAATGATGCCGAGCCTAGCCCTTTAGAGGTGCTGCTGCGGGTTATGCGCGGCTGGCTGCGGGACGGGAAGCTGAAGGAAGCCGCTGACGCGGCGAAGGCTGCAGCACCTTATGTTCACGCCAAGGCAAGCGGACGCGCTGGCGGGATTGCAACGATGACGGACGAGGATCTTGCCGCATTCGAAAGATCCAGTGCAGCGCGAACGGGCGCTGCGCCGGATATTGCGGAGCAGCTTTGAATCCTGGGCAAGATTTGTGCTTGCCGCGCAGGGGCACGCACCAGCTGCGCATCATCTGCAGATAATTGCGGCGCTGGAAGCCGTGGAGCGCGGCGAGGCCGAGCGATTGCTGCTGTTGCTGCCGCCTGGGTCGGCGAAAAGCACCTTTGCCAGCCTGTTGTTTCCGGCGTGGTGGATGGCGCGGCATCCAACGTCGTCGGTGATTTGCGCGTGTCATACCGTTGGCTTGGCGCAGCGATTTGGCCGCAGCGTGCGGGGGTTGCTGATGGAGCATGGCCCGCGGCTGAATGTTTCGTTACGCGGAGACGCGCGGGCCGCAGCGCATTTTCTGACCGAGCAGGGCGGGGAATATTTCGGCGTAGGCGTGCATGGCGCGGTGACAGGGCGGCGCGCCGACCTGGCGCTGATCGACGACCCGGTGCGGTCTTTCGCGGACGCGGAGAGCGGTGGCGCGCGCGAGCGGGTTTGGAATTGGTTCAGGTCCGATTTGCTGACAAGGCTGAAGCCGGGCGGACGCACCGTTATCGTTATGACACGCTGGCACCGCGATGACATTGCGGGACGGTTGATTGCGCAAGGCGGGTGGCGGGTGCTGCGGCTGCCGGCGCTTGCGGAGAGCGGCGATCCCATGGGGCGTTCGGAGGGCGATGCTTTGTGGCCGGCGTGGGAGAGCCGCGACGCGTTGCTGGAAAAGCAGCGTATGATGGGTGAGCGCAGCTTCGCGGCGTTGTTTCAGCAGTCGCCGGTGGCGAGCGATGGGCTGGTTTTCGACATTACACAGATAAAGGCCTCGGATATTGTGCCGGCGGGAAAGTGCGCGCGGGGATGGGACCTGGCGGCGGCAGGCGTGGCGGGCCACGATTACGACTGGACCGTTGGCGTAAAATTAGTGCGCGACAGCCACGGCAAATACTGGGTGGACGACGTGCGGCGGTTCCGCGCCGGGCCTGAGGAAGTGGCAGCAGCCATCGTGGCAACGGCACACCAGGACGGCACTGCGGTGGCGGTGGGATTACCGCAGGACCCTGGGCAGGCGGGCCGTTTTCAGGCTGTAACGCTGGCACAGCGCCTGGCGGGATTTCAGGTGCAGGTTTCGCCGGAACGCGGAACGAAGACCGTGCGGGCGCATAAAATTGCGCTGGAGGTTGGCGGCGGCCGGGTGATTTTACGGCGCGCGGCGTGGAATACGGCGTTTCTGGAGGAGCTGGCGGCATTTCCGGATGGCCACAAGGACGATCAGGTTGATGCGCTGGCACGCGCGTTCGGCATGCTTTCGCCGGCAGAAGCACCGGCACGGTTCGATTTGCTTCCACAATTTTTTGGCCGCTAGGCGCAACCATGTTTCAAACCTTGTGCGACCAGATACCGGTTGACCGGGACTTTCCTGCGCGCACGCGCAAGCTGGATATGTTGGGCCGGGTGTTGTTCGGCACATTGTACGATACGCTAGGCTACGCGTTTCACGAAGAGAAGACGTCGGGTGGCGAGTATATTCCGTTGCGCATGCGCCGGCCCTCGGTGCGTTACGGGCTGGCGCGGATCGTGGTTGACGACAGTGTTGCGCTGTTGTTCAGCGAGGGTCATTTCCCAACGATTGACTGCAGCGATCGCGCCACGAGCGGGGCAGTGGCGGCGCTGGCGCACAACACACGGCTGAATTCCGTGATGATGGAAGCGGCGTTACGGGGCAGCGTGGGGTCGGTGGCGATATTGCTGCGCATTTTGCGCGGGCGGCCGTTCCTGGATGTGATGGATACGCTTTACCTGACGCCGGCCTGGGATCCGCAAGCGCCCGATATGCTGATATCGGTAACGGAACGCTATAAGGTAAATGCGCGCGAACTGTTGGCCAAGGGCTATGCGGTGGCCGATCCCGAAGCGACATACTGGTTCCAGCGCCGGTGGGATGCGGAGTGGGAGACCTGGTTCGTGCCGGCGCCGGTTGGCGGTGCGGCGCTGGAGCGCCCCGACCCGGCGCGCAGCGTGCGGCACGGGCTGGGGTTTGTGCCTATTGTTTGGGTTCGAAATCTGCCTGGTGGCAGCGGCGTGGACGGCGCCTGCACATTCCGTGCTGCAATCGAGAGCAGCATCGAAATCGACTATCAGCTGAGCCAGGCCGGGCGCGGGCTGAAATATAGTAGCGATCCGACGCTTTTGGTGAAAGAGCCAGCCGGTTTGGACGGGAGCATGGTGCGTGGTGCGGCCAATGCGCTGGTGGTGAGTGAAAAAGGCGATGCCAAGTTGCTGGAAATCGGCGGCACGGCAAGCCAGGCAGTTATCGAATATGTGCGGACCTTGCGCGAATTGGCGCTGGAGAGCGTGCACGGCAATCGCGCGGACGCCAGCCGGCTGAGCGCGCCTGCCAGCGGGCGGGCGCTGGAACTGATGAACCAAGGCCTGCTTTGGCTGGCTGATAATTTGCGTATCAGCTACGGCCAGAGTGGCATTCTACCGCTGACCAAAATGATGCTCCAGGCAGCGGAAGTTTATACGCTGCGCATCGATGGCTGCGATTTCAGCGAGGCCAGTAGCGCATTTCCGCTGACACTGCGCTGGCCCGACTGGTACCCGGCAGATTCGGCCGACCGTCAGCGCGATGCGCAAACGGTAACGGCGCTGGTGGCGGCGGGACAGATGTCCAGAGAGACGGCGATGCGGGTGCTGGCGCCGGAATACGATATTGCCGACCCGGCTGCGGAAACGGCGCGGATTGATGCGGAGAGAATTGCATGACGGGTGACGAGCCAGGCCAGGTAGAAACGAGCGAAATTGAGTTACTGCGGTTGCAGAACGCGCAGCTTGAATCGAGTTTGCTGGAGGCGCGCTCCACGGCCGACCAGAGGTTGATACAGGTTGAATTGCGGGCCGAGGCGATCAAGGCCGGCATGGTGGATCTGGATGGGCTGAAGCTGATCGAACCTGGGAGCGTATCGATCGATGAGCACGGGACCGTGCATGGCGCTTCGACAGTCATGACGCGGCTGCGGCGGGACAAGCCGTGGTTATTCGGGTCGCAGAGTTCGAGCAGCGCCGCGCCAGTGCCGGCGCATGGCAGCACGCGGCCGAAATCGGCGACCGACATGAGCCTGGATGAATGGCGCGCGGCGCGGGCGGATTTGTTGCGGCGCCGGTAAGCGGCGGCGGCTGACTGGACCGATCTGGACACAACACGGGGGCCACTCCCCCGATTACATTGGGGGTATGCATGGGCATCCAAAACTTTCCGGCAGCGCTGCAGCCGATTATTCAGCAGGGTTTTCTGGAACGCGAGTTCCAGCAGGCGCTGCGGTCGCGGCTGGGTTACCGGGCGTGCGCCGACCGCGAGGAATTCGCGGTTGGCATTGGCGAAACACTGACCAAGACGCGGGCCGGATTACGGCCGGCGGTGACGGTGCCGCTGGCGCCAGCGACCAATACCAACCTGGATAACGGAATGACGGCCGGCACCTGGGGCGTTGAACAATACACGCTGACGCTGAACCATTATGCCTCGACCATGGATTTGAACATGGTGACGAGCCGGGTAGGCATTGCGAGCCTGTTTTTGCAAAATGCCTACGCGAATGGCGAGCAGGCTGCACGCAGCCTGGACGATTTGGCGCGCAATGCGCTGTTCGCCGCGTATTTCGGCGGCAATACGCGGGTGAATACGACGATTTCCAGTGCCGGGCCGACGATAGAAGTGGATGATGTCCGCGGCTTTCAGACGGCTTTCGTGAATGGCGTGCAACAGGCTGTTTCTGCAAGCAATCCGCTGACGGTCGTGGTGGGGGCGGACAGCTATACGCTGATTAATGCCGTGCCGGACGCGGTTAATATATCGACAACGCCGGGCGGCATTTCCGGTGCGCTGACGTTTTCTGGCAATGTCAGCGTAAGCGATGGCACGGCGGGAAGCAGCGTGCTGGCGGGAACAGGTTCGCTGATCCTGCGGCCGAATAGCCGGACCAATTCGGCGCAATTGGCGGTGGGCGATACGCTGGCCATGACCAACGTGCTGGATGCGGTGGCGCATTTGCGGCTGAATGCGGTGCCGGATATCGAGGGCGCTTACAACTGCTATCTTGATCCTGTCAGTGCCCGGCAATTATTTGCCGACGAGGATTTCCAGCGCTTGTTCATCGGTGCGACGTCGGCAAACGAAGTGTTCAAGCCGGGCCAGGGCGTGGTCAACGATTTCCTGGGCCTGCGGTTTGTTCTGACCACGGAGGCTTATGTGCAGCCGCATCCGACGATTGCCGGGGCAATGATCAGGCGGCCGATCGTGGTTGGACAGGGTGCGCTGATCGAGGGCGACTTTGCCGGCATGGCCACGGAAGACGTGGCGCCGAGCGATTCGATCGTGGCGCTGGTGGACGGCGTTTGCATGGTGACGCGCGAGCCGCTGGACCGCTTGCAGCAAATCATTGCGCAATCCTGGTATTGGATTGGCGGCTTCTGTGCGCCTTCGGATACGACCACGACAAGCCTGACCGTGCCGACAGCGACGAATTCGAATTTCAAGCGGGCGACGATGATTGAACATATTGGCTGATCGCGCCTTGCCCAACGGGAGGAGCATTCGCCGGCATGTTCACGAATCAGCAGAAGACGGATATACGCCGGTTTTGTGGCTACCCGGCCTATGGGGCGGCACCAGATGGGAATATGGGGTGGCGGTTTTTCACCGCCTATGGAGCCCTTGAATACCGCATGAACAATCTCTCGCCGTGCGAGGAGCAGGTGGTGACGAACTATCTTGCAACCTTGACGCAGCTTGAGCAGGCGGTGCCGCCATCGAGCGATAACCTGGACAGCGATGCAGCCGCGAGTTGGCGGCACAATAGCAACGAGGTGGCCGACCGCTTGCGCTTGCTTGACAGTTGGCGCCGGCGCCTGTGCGCTTTCATGGGCGTGCCGCCTGGCGAAGGCCTGGGCCAGGCTGGCTTGAGTTGGGTGGTGTGAATGGATGGCGTGAAGCTGCAGGATCGCATCAGCCGCGGCATGGGCGTGGCGGCGCGGCGTCTTGGCACACCTTACACGGTGTACCGGCCGGTTGCGGCTAACGCTCCGCTGAGTTCGCGCAACGGCATCATTACTTTATACGCGGCGTTTAACGCTGGCGATGACGGATTTCGCCGGCCCCAGGGCTACGGACAGGCAGTGTGGTGGGGCATTTACGACGCGGCGTATACGCAGGCAGGCGATTATCTTTCCGGTACTGCAGGAATTTTCTTTGTTGCCAGTCAGCTGCCGTTGCTGCCTGTGGAATGCATAAAGACAAACCGCGTTCTGATGGTTGCGAGGTCGTCACCAGTGGTTGCCGGCGGATATAGCGGGCTGGTGGCCACCGGCTCCGAGACTGTGCTGGCGGGGTGGCCGGCGAGCGTTCTGTCGTTAAACACACGGATTTCGGGAAGTTTGCCGGAAACGCGGTTCGGCAATTGGAGCGTGTTGCTGCCGGCGCTGCCCGTTGCACCGCAGATCGCCGATATCGTGACCGACGACACGGGCAGAATATTCGTTGTTGGCGCGGCCGAACAAAGTGATCTTGGCTGGCGGTTGGTGGTGCGCGAAGTGGCCGGCTGACTTCCCGCCCGGCTCGAATGGAGATTTTATATGCTGGCCGAGCAGCTACATGTTGTGACGGCGCGGTTCAATCCGCTGCGGTGGCAGACGACGGACCGGCATTATCGCGACTGGACAGCGCATGTTCTGGACTCGGGCGCCCGATTGACCGTGGTGGAAGTGCAATACGGCAAGCGGGATTTCGTTTGCGACCTGCCGCATGTGCATCACGTTGGGCTGCGCGCCGATAGCTGGGCGTGGAGCAAGGAGTGCGCCCTGAATGAAGGCATAAGGCGCATTCCGGAGGCGGAGTATATTGCCTGGGGCGATGCGGATGTTTGGCATCGTAAGGCCGACTGGGCACGCGAAGCCGTCGAGCATTTGCAGCATTACCGGGCCATTCAGACCTGGACCACGGCGCTGGATTTGGGGCCGCAGGATAACCTGCTTGGTGTACACAGTGCCTTTTGTGCGCAATATCAGCTTGGCAGGCCGCTGGTGGCGGAGACTCCGCATTTCTGGATTTTCGATGGCGGATATGAAACCTATCCACATAGCGGGTATTTCTGGGCGTGCCGGCGCGAATTCCTGGATTGGACCGGCGGATTGTTCGAATTGGGCGGCATGGGCAGCGCCGATCACCATATGGCGCTGGCACTGGTTGGGAAAGTGGAGCGCAGCTGGCCAGCCGGCACCAGCGCATCCTACCGTGCGCATCTGACACGTTGGCAGGAGCGGGCGCGCCGCTTTGTGAACGGCCGCATCGCAGCGCTTCCCGGCATTGTTGAACACCGCTTTCATGGCAGCAAGCAAAAGCGCGGCTATCTGGACCGGTGGAGCATGTTCGTGAAGCACGGCTTCGATCCGGACACGGATTTGAAGCGCAATAGCTGGGGCGTGCTGGAATGGGCAGGTAATAAGCCCGATCTGGAGCGCGAGTGGGATCAGTATTTGCGATCCAGGCGGGAAGACGACAATTGCTGTTGAGGCGCACCCATGGCCGATTTGTCCGATGTGGAAGCGGCATTGGTGAATGCCGTAACGGCCATTGCATATCCTAACGGGGTGGCTGCGCCAAGTGCATTAAGCGCGCCGGTAAGGATCTACCGTGGCCTGCCTTCCGGTAACGCACTGGTGAGCGATGGCGGCAGCGGCATTGTGAATGTGAGCGTATTTCCGGTGGCCGAGCATAGCCGCGATACGACGCGGTGGGGCGTGCAGGTTTTCGAAATACCTGGCACGCCCGGACTGACGGTGGCCGCACAGGGGAATTCCGCAACTTTCTCCGGTACTGCGCTAAGCGGTGATCTTGCCGGCGTTCTGGTTGGTGGGACGGCGTATGTTTACGCGGCGCAGCCGGGAGATTCGGCGAGCCTGGCCGCAGCTTCGCTAGGAACAGCAGTGCGGGCGGCGACGATTTGTTGGGTGACGGAAGCCACTCTGACGGTGCCCGGTTTCACAATTATTGTTGCCAGGACGGCATCGCCTGCGATGGCCCTGGAGGAATGGGCGCGCCAGGAACAGGAATTCCGCTTATCGGTTTGGGCGCCTTCGCCGCAAACCCGGGATGCGGCTTGCAGTTTAATAGGCAGCGGCCTGGCAACCATTACGTTTCTGACGCTTGCGGACGGAACGGGCGGCCGGCTGCGCTATAAGGCAACGGGCAGCAAAGATGACGACCAGGCGTCGTCTATCTACCGGCGGGACCTGATTTATACCGCCGAATACGGAACCACAGTGCTCCAGCAAAGCCCGACGGTACTATTCGGCGATTTGAACTGGGACGGCCAGACAATCATGGTTTGAGGAGTTTGTTGCAATGGATTCGGTCCTGGTGGTGGTGCGGCCGTTTGGCCAATACAAGCGGGGCGATGTCATCGACAATCCGACGCGGGTGACGGCTGTTCTAGGCGGCGAACATGCCTATCACGTGGTTCGGGTGGCCGCAGCACAGCAACCTGCGCCGCAGCGCGCGCCGCATCAGCCGGAGGCTTGACATGCCGATTTTTCAACAGGGCAGTTTAAACACGGCCGGCCTAATAGTTCCCGATCTTTACGTGCAGATTGTGCCGCCACAGAACCTTGTTCTGAATGGCGTACCGACGAATTTAATCGGCATTGTTGGCACGGCGCCGTGGGGTCCGGCCAATCAGCCGGTGGTTGTTGGCAGCATGGCGGATTACGCGGCTGCCTTTGGCAGCGTGACGGTGCGCAAATATGATATGGGCACGCATGTTGCCACAGCGGTACAGCAAGGCGCTTCCGCTTTCCGGTGTGTGCGCGTCACGGATGGAACCGATACGGCGGCAACCTATGAATTGGGCTTTTCCAATGGTGTTTATGCCGCCAAGCTGACGGCGCTTTATACGGGGTCGCTGGGAAATTCGATTGTCGTTTCACTCTCGGCGGGCAGCCTGGCCAGTAGCTGGCGGCTGACATTGGCGATGCCGGGCCAGGTGGCGGAGATTTTTGATAATATTCCGGCTACCACTCCGGCGGCGTTCTGGCAGGGGCTGGTCAACGCAGTAAATAACGGCAGCGGGGTGCTGCATGGCCCTTCGCAATGGGTGGTGGCAACCGCCGGCAGTGCGACGGGCACCGCGCCGGTGGCGGTTAGCGGCCAGCCATTGCTGGGCGGGACGGATGGGGCAGCGGGCGTGACTGCGGCGATTATGGTGGGCCAGGACACGTTGCCCAGGACCGGCATGTATGCGCTGCGCGGCCAAGGCTGCAGCGTTGGCCTGTTGGCTGACGCAGACGACGCGACACAGTGGACGACGCAGGCCGCTTTTGGTGCTTCCGAAGGCGTTTACATGATTTTGGTCGGGCCTGCTGGCGATACGATTACCGACGCGGTGACCGTGATGCAGCAGAGCGGGCTGAACTCGTTTTCTGCCAAGTTGATGTTCGGCGATTGGATTTTCTGGACCGACCCGACAAATGCGGTGACGCGGCTGGTGTCGCCGCAGGGGTTCGTTGCCGGCCGGCTGGGGAATCTTTCACCCGAACAATCAAGCCTGAACAAGCCGATTTACAGCATCGTGGGGTCGCAGCGATCCGGCCTACCGGGCAGCGGACAATCGACGACCTATAGCGAGGCGGAGCTGCAGGCGCTGTTCCAGAGCGGCATTGACGTTATTTCAAATCCGCAGCCAGGTGGGACGTATTGGGGGGTGCGATGCGGCCACAATACATCGAGCAATCCGGCGACGGATGGCGACAATTATACCCGCATGACGAATTTTATCGCAGCGACCTTGGCGGCGGGCATGGGCCAGTTTGTTGGCCAGGTGATAAATAGCGGCCTGTTCCAGCGCATCAGGGCGACCCAATTGAGCTTTTTGCAGGCGCTTTTGAGCCAGGGTATTCTCGGTTCGACCAACGGCCAAGTGCCATTTTCGGTGATTTGCGACACCAGCAATAATCCGGTAAGCCGCACGAGCCTTGGTTACGTGCAAAGCGATGCACAGGTGCAGTTCCAGGGTATTAATGAGAAGTTCATTGTAAATGTGGAGGGCGGCCAGACCGTGGCCGTGCAGCGGCAGGTTTTGCCGAGCGGAACGAACTGAGGCTGATCTTGTAGCGACCGAGGAGACAGCAGGCGATGCCAATAAATTCGTTTTCCATAGGCAGAGATTGCCAACTTGTTATTATGGGTCCGTTTGGCCGGGTGGATCTGACGTACGTGACCGGGTTCGATAGCCGTCAGGTCACGAAATCGGTGCGGCTCGAGAGGCTGGATGGTGTGCCGATGGGTGCGGAACTGCCCAAAGGATGGGAGGGCAGCTTCGAGGTTGAGCGTGGCACGAGCGCTGTGGACGACTTCATGGCGACGGCGGAACAGGCATTCTTTTCTCAGGGCAGCCTGCCGGCGGGCACGGTCTATCAATATGTTACCGAGGTTGATGGGTCGGTATCCACTTACCAATACAGCGGCGTTGTGTTCAGGGTGGCAAATTCGGGTAGTTGGAGAGGCGATGCCAGCGTGAAGCAGAAGCTGGAATTCTTTGCCACGCAACGGCAGCGCCTGTAATGACAACACCCAGCAAGCAGATTGTGAGCGAGGCTGACGCCCGCACGACAATATGTGACGCGACCGGGCGAAGCATCGAGCTTCGGCGTTTGGGTGCGCTCGACCGGCTTCGGTTGTTTAAGGCAATTGGTGCGGAACTGGCCGAGAATACGCCGTATCTTGGAATGGCCATGCTGGCGGCGTCGGTGACCGGCATCGATGGCGTGCCGGTGCCACCGCCGGTGACGGAAGGGCAGTTGGAAACATTGGTTCAACGCCTCGGTGATAGCGGAATCGAGGCTATTGCTATGTGTCTGGCTAACCAGACGAATGAAACGGCGGAGCATTCAGACGCGGGAAACTGAGTCGGCACCCTGATCTGGTGGACAGTCTTTACCTGGTCCGGAATGGGGTGCCGTTCGATGTTGCATTTTCTCTGCCGCCAGGAGAGCGCGCCGCCTGGGTGGTGGTGATGGGGCGGTTTGACGGATTGGACTACAATTGGCAGGACAAGCAATGGAGCGTTGCTTCATGAGCGCCGGTATACTTGCCGTTAGCGGCGACCGGTGCGAGGCGGCGGTATGACGGAACCCTATAGGCTGGGCGCTGCGCTGGCCTTGCCTGAAGCTGAGCGCACGCATCTTCGGGATGTTCGGCAACAGTTGCGGCGTTTGCAAGCAGGAGTTTCCGGAACCTCCATTCCGCTAATGGTGCCACAATTGGTCAAGACCGCGGCTCGTGGCACGGCAGTTGGTGCTTCATCTGGTTTGAGCGCTGCGAAAGTCGAACGTTCCGGTGTTGTGAGCGATGCGATGCGGGGCGCCCGCAAACTGGAGCGGCAAGAGCGACCAGCTGGTATATTCCGTGCGCGCGACGTCTTGGGTGCGCGTGTAAGTGTACCGGCAATGATAAAAGGCGTATCTGCCGACGGAGCTGGGTTGATTGCTCCGAAAAACAGGCAAAAAACCGCCTTGGATGCGTGGCTGGCCGCGCCGCCACGGGCTCTGCCTGAATCCAAGTCGCGGCGACATGTTCGCGCTTTGGGCTCGCTCGGTGGCATGATTTCGGAGACCGGCGTTTTACAGCCGCTGCCTGGCCGGAAGGCCGAAACGAACCCGCGCCTGCGCGGCCTCACGCCTGGTGACCGGAGCGGGTGGAGTGTCTTCGAATCGTCCTATTCCAGTGACGGTTTTGTGTCGCAGGGAGCGCAGTTCGACACCGAGCCTTCGTTTATTGCCCCGGTGCCGGGCGCGGCATCGATAGGGCCCGATAGGACGCGAGATCCGCGCGGATTGTTAATAACGGGCGGGAGGCAGCTCGCGGCAGAATTCTCGTTACCTCGCCGGCCCAACGCGCGTTTGGCGGCACGCTTCGAAGATCACGTTTCGAGCAATACGCATATTGAACAAATCGCGCCGCAGGCAGCTTCTATCCGTGCCGCTTCGCTCCGAGTAAGTAGCCAAGGTGGGGCTAGGTCCCTGGGCGATGACGGCAGTGCGGATGGCGGCGCTGGCGGGTTGACGCTGCAATCAGAAAATGGCGGTGCAGCCCGGAGCGATGCACACCCGAATGGCCCGGGCGCTAGTCCGGTCGAGGGCGACGTTTATCTGGATGGCACGCTGCTTGGGCGTTGGGTGTCGCGCAATTTGGCGCGTGAAGCAAGCCGCCCGTCTGCTGGTGGAGCGGCGTTCGATGCACGGCGCAATGCGCTTCCCGCAGGCCGCATGATCGGAGCGTAATACATGGCGCTAACGCTGGGCGGAGTTTTGCTGGATGGATTTGAAGCACCAGCGGGACTGCGTTTTGGCGGCGACCAGGCGCTGGCGGTGCACCGTCTGCCGGGCGGTGCGCGCATAATCGACGCGATGGGCCCCGATGATGCCGACATCGTCTGGCGCGGCTATCTTTCCGGTGCCGACGCGACCGACCGGGCGCGGTTGCTGGATACTATGCGGCAGGCCGGCGCTGCGGTTACGCTGGGTTGGGACGATTCGAGCTACAATGTGGTTATTGCTCGGCTGCGGTTCGTTTATTCTGGTCCATGGTGGATCCAGTACGATATTAGTTGCACCGTCGTCTCGACAGGCATCGGAAACGTCACCAGCGGAGTTCAGGAAGCGCTGGCGTTGGTGACCAGCGACCTTGACACCGCAGCAGCATGGACTAGCGTTTCTGCCGCATCGGCGGCCATCGGCGTGAGCGGCGCGGCGGTCGCGGGAACCCAGGCTAATGCGACGGCAGCGGCGTTAATAGCGGCGGCTTCGGCGCAGGTAGAGAGCGGTATGGAGGCCGCAGGGAACGGGCTCGCCTCTGCCGATATTGGATCGCTGACGATCTCAGCTGGCACGTTGGCCGAACTTGCCGCTGCGCGCGGCTTTGTGGGCCGCGCCGGCATAAACCTGGCGAATGCGGGCGGCTGATGCAGACAATCACCACGAGCGGCGGAACGTTGTTCGACGTGGCATGCGTATACCTTGGCGATGCTACGCAATGGAACCGAATCGCGACCTTGAACCAGATTGATGATCCCTGGCTCGTTGGTGTGACGACATTGGTTCTGCCGGCGGTTGATCCGAGCGCGGGGGGCGGTGTTGGCGGCCAGTAGTGTAAGGCAGGCGCAGATTGCGGTCACCATCAACGGCACGCCCGTGGCTGGCGTTACGTCGGCAAACCTCAGTGCCAACGCTTATCTTTGTGCCGATCGATTCACCGTGACCGTGGCCTACCAAGCTGGCGACGTATCGATCTGGAGTGCCGTTCCACTGCTGCTGGACGTGCAAATTGGCTTGAACGGCGCCTGGCAAAGCCTGATGACCGGATACGCGGACAGCCTGGATATCGATCCCGTGCGGCAAGAGTTGACGTTGCATGGGCGCGACCTGACATCCTTGTTGATAAGTGCTGAAACGGCTGAAACCTTCGAAAACCAGACTGCCTCGGCGATTGCGGCGGATATAGCGGGGCGCCATGGATTGACGCCCAATGTAGCCGCGACGACGGACCTGGTTGGGCGGTATTTCCAGACCGGGCGGACACGCAGTGTTCTCAGCCAGCATTCGAGCACGATTTCGGAATGGGATGTGTTGACCTGGCTTGGCCAGCGGGAAGGATTTGATGTTTGGGTCGCGGGGACCTCACTCAACTTTCAACCGCCTGCGAATAGCTTTGCAGAGTTGATTCTGGCACCGGGAGATTGCACCGCATTCCGTATTCACAGGTCACTGGATCTGGCGGCGGGGGCAACTGTGGTGGTGAGGAGCTGGGACAGCGTGCAGGCCCAATCGATTACGGGCAGCGCGACAAGTGGCGGCAGCAATTCGGCGGGGACAACCTTTACCACGCTGCGCCCTAATCTTTCTTCGGCCGATGCCACGCAATTGGCGCAACGCACGCTGGCGGAGTTGACGACGCATGCCATCGAGGTGGAGTGCGACATGCCGGGCGAATTGTCGCTTATGCCCAGAATGAATTTGAACGTGACCGGCACCGGAACCGGTTTCGATGGCACCTATCAGATTGCCGAGGTGGAGCGGCGGCTTTCGTTTCACCATGGATTTACCCAAACGGTGGTGGCCAGGGGGATGCCTTGGACAGCTTCCTGAATATGGTGAAGGCCCACGCGGCGCAACTGGATCAGGGATGGGCGCAGCC
>QGNH01001264.1_pt5 | contig 15307 bp, 25 predicted proteins | sample 1735481 | NCBI WGS metagenome assembly QGNH01 (sample SAMN09239004, study PRJNA386568) | Viral metagenome, whole genome shotgun sequencing project. | reverse complement strand
GTGACAATGTTTTCACTGCAGCATTATGTGAATATTGCCCGCGTGATCCACGCGGAGCGCATCAAGGTCAAAGCGGGGACCAATGTGTCCGGCATCGCGCCGGACGCCGAGGAGATCCGCTGTCAGCTTGATGCGATCAACGCAGTGACCATTGCGTTGATCAAGCTGTTCAAAGAGGACAACCCGAAGTTCAGAGACCTGCTCTTCATTGCCGCGTGCAACGATGACATGCGAGAGTAGCAGCGTTCATTTACAGAACGATTTCGCGCGCAGTGGTCCGGACGAACTAGATCCTTGGGCCGAGTTCCGCAATCCAGATGGCACGTTCAAGTATTGGCTGCACACGTGGGCTTACGCGCCGTCACCTACAACCCGCGCGATCACTCGTGTGAAATGCGCCTCGCCGCTGCCGTGGCTCTGGAACATACCGCCAGACGGCGAGTTTATACGGGCGATGGTGGGTACAGGCTACACAAAGCTCCTGCCCGGCTCATGGGCACACGTTCACAAACCCACCGGTAACCAGAAGTGGCATTGGGTAAACGGAAAGATGTACGGCGCAGTGTTCGGCAGCTTCAGTGACGAAGTTGTGTCGACATATCTGGGCAGACACCAGCGCCAGTTCGTGACGAAAACCGATTTCATGGTGTGGTTGCAAAACAATCACTGTTTGTACAGTCGTAATTTATTTGGAGATGTAAAATCATGAGGATTCTCGATCTAGTCAAGATCGCACCACAGCTTTACGAAGCTGGCAACACAGTCTCGCTGGTAGGCCCACCGGGCGGCGGCAAGACTTCAGTGGTACGGAACGAAATCACCGAAACGCTCTCCGCCAAGTATGGCGAGCAGTTCGGCTTTCACGAATCACTGGCACCGACCCTGGATGCTCCCGACTACAAGGGCTTCCTGGTCCCAACAAAGGACGCTGATGGCACTGCAACTTCATTTTTCACGCGATCCCCTGAGCTTCCGAGCAAGGCTTACTTGGCAGCGCACCCGCGGGGTATCTATCTCGTTGATGAACTATCGAGTGCCGAGATGCTTACTCAAAAAGCGCTGGCTTCGGTACTCTTGGAAAAGCGATTCGGGAACGAGGTACTTCCTGCTGGTTGGCAAGTGTGGGCAGCATCAAACCGGATGTCTGATCGTGCGGGAGTAGTGCGACAGCCGTCACACATACGCAACCGAGTCACGGAGATCAACCTGGAGAACGACGCGTTGTCCTGGGCAGTCTGGGCAGAGGCACACGGCATACACCCGCTGATTATCGCATGGGCGAAGCAGCATCCGTCTGTGGCCTTTTGCAACGAAGTCCCGGCGACCGACAGGCCGTTCGCATCAGCCCGCTCAGTGGCTCGTGCGGCGAGCCTATTACAAGTGGGACTGGCACGCGACGAAGACGGCAAGCTGATCGAGATGGAGTTGCCGAGCGATGCTTTGGTGCAGCAGTGCGTGCATGGCGATATCGGCGAAGGCGCAGCGGCTGACTTGTTTGGGTTCTTGAAGATCCATGACCAGCTTCCGACGTTGGAAGAGATCCTTGCCGATCCCAAGAAAGCCAAGTGCCCGGTAGATTTATCGGCGGGCTGGGCGGCCGGACAGATGTGTATCCACTACGCGAAAGGTTCAAATATTGACAAGCTGTGGCAGTACACCGAACGGTTGCCTAGGGAAGTGCAAGTATCTATGGCTAAAAGCCTTTTGGAACGTAGCGGCAGTGCTTTACTCAACTCTCCTAACCTGATCAAATGGATTCACGCGAATAAATGTTTGATAAATGCCAGCAACGGATAAGGAGACATGAAAGTGTCAAACGCAGAAGAATTAAATCTAGCGCTATCAAGCAATTACATGTTGGTCGACCTTCAGCGCCGCAGTTGGGGCGGTAAGAAAACCGACAAGAGCGCGTCGAGCGACGTGATCGCAGCCCGCGGCGCCAGCCGTGACAGCGGTCGCTTCGTCAAGAACCTTTTGGCTGGCGCCGACGCCGAGCTTAAGGCCGTGCAGCAACTCAACAATGCTGTGGGCGCGTTCGTGTACTCACGGACACTCCCATGGTCTGGGAACTCAGACGGCACGAAGCGCGGCGACAGGCTGATCGCAGCCACGCAGAGCTTCACGTTCCTGAAGGAACTCAACAACATCAAGCGCGAGTATGATGCCGCCGTGCAGCGGCTGATGCTCGTTTGGGACCAGCGCGTAGCAGAAGCGCAAGCGAACCTGGGCGGTCTTATGGACCAATCAGACGACTATCCCACGGCGGCGGATCTACCCGAGCGGTTCGCCGTCACAGTGGACTTGCGGCCGGTCCCGCACATGAACGACTTCGCCAGGGTAAACGTGCCGAGCGAACTCGCCGAGGCCCTGGGCCAGCGGCACGCGCAGATGGCTGCCGAGCACGTGGCGAACGCCATGGATGATCTGAAGAAGCGGTTGCTGGAGCAGTTGCAGCGGATGGCTGCGCAGCTTGCCAAGGCAGGAGCGGGCGAGAAAACCAGGTTGTACGACAGCCTTGTGACCAACCTGCAAGAACTGGTGAGTCTCACTCGCGTGATGAACGTGAACGACAACCCCGGCCTGAAGGAACTCGCGGACAAGATCGAAGTGCAGCTTCTGTCGAAGTCTGTGGAGACTTATCGTAACAGCCCCACGGACGCAGCAGCAGTTGCTGTTGCAGCGAACACCCTGGCCGTCGAGGCCGCCATCGAAGGAATTTGGAGCTAGGGTGCAGGCATTACGGCATAAACATCAGCACAGTCTTTGGACGAACAGCGCGCGGCTGGACGTTGCACAAAGCTTTATCTACCGCGCCAAGGAAGTATAATCGTGAAATCAGACACTAAGTTTGCCCCGGTGATTGTGCTATCACAGATCAAGGACGGCTGCGACTTTGGCGGACAGGCTGGTAAGCCCGGCCCGGACATTGCCGTGATCGTGGAGCAGTGGCATCCGATGTACCGAGACACAACCCACGCGCATTTTGTGCGCGGCGTGCCGGTGTCGCGGACCAGCATGACTGAAGAACACGGCGGCCGCAGATACCGGTGGTGCGTGTTCCCTGATGACTACAGGGTCATGCTGGTGAACGAAGGGAATATTTCATCCAAGAGGATACAGCGCGCATGAATCAACCGCAGAAACCAAGAAGCCCGGCATTGACGGAGGCGATATCCGCTTTGCTGGTACAGCAACCGTTCTTCGCGAGCCTGGTTTTAGACCTGCTCAAGATCGAAGAAGCCACGAGCATCCCCGGAAGCGCGGACCCGCTGCGCACGTCGGCCACGGACGGCCAGACGCTCTGGGTCAACCCGGAAAAATTCAACAAGCTGAACATCCACGAGCGCGTTGCGATGCTGTCGCACGAGGTCATGCATGTGATCTTGCAGCACAACACCAGACTGCACATGTACATGGCTCTGGGCGTGGGACCAGACTTGAAGGCATTCAGCCCGAAGAAGTTCAACAACGCGTGCGACTACATCATCAACGCGTATCTGGTCAAAGCCGGGTTCAAGCTGCCGCTGGGGAGCTTGCAGAACTCGCAGGTCACTGAGAACGACATCGTTGACGAGGTATACCTGAAGCTCCCCGACGACGAGGACGACCAGGACCAGCCCGAGGGCATCGACAACCACGTCGAGGGAGATCCCCAGACCGCGCCCGCGAAGGCGACTGTTCAGGCAGCCATGAAGAAAGCCGAGGAAATCTCGAAGATGCAGGGCAAGGGCACCGGCATGCATAAGCGTTTGATAGATGACATCTGCGAGACCCAAGTGCCATGGCATGAAGTGCTGCGCAAAGCCATGACGACAGTCACGCGAGGGCGCGAGGCGTATACGTGGTCGCGCCCCAACCGGCGCAAGCTGGCTGTGGCTCCGCACATCTACTGGCCCGGTCGAGCAGGCTGGAAAGGCCCGCACATCGCGGTCGAGATCGACACATCCGGCTCTATCTCGGATGCCGAGATCAGCGTGTTCCTGGGAGAACTCGCAGGGATACTCACGGACCTCGAACCCGAGATGGTGTACGTGATGTACGTGGACGACAAGCTGCACGGCGACGTGATCGAGATCGACGACGTGAACCAGTTGCAGAACGTGCGCGAGAAGTCCGGAGGAGGCGGCGGCACCGACATGACTGTGGTGTTCGACGAGATCAAACAGCGCGAGCTTCCGGTCGAGACTGTAGTCGTATTCACGGACGGATACACTCCGTTCGGAGAAGAGGCAGAAGCAGGCATCCCGACCGTGTGGTGCATCACAACCGACAAGCAGGCCCCCTGGGGAACGACCGTCAACGTGAAGATCCCCAAGCAATCATAGGAGCGAGACCATGGAAATTGACATTATTGGTTTGGCGACGACAGTAGTCGCGAGCGGCGCCGGTTGGTACGCGGGGCATTACTTCGAGCGCAAGAAGGCTCTGAAGTTTTTCGAGAACGTCAAGCAGTCGTACATCCGGAGCAGCGCTGAATCTACAACCCGGTTCGCCGCGGCCGCCGTAGCTCTGCTTCACAAATACAAGCCCGGAATAAACTCCGACGACGACCTGACCGACGAGTTGCTGGCATCGTGCCAGGCCCAGGGCATGGATGTGAGACGGATGACCGCGGCGAAGGCGAAGGAATTTGGAGTAGACAACAGTGCGTGAGCCAAGCAATCCAACAACGCGGCTGAGCCAGCGCGCGAAAAATACTTCCCTCGACGAGCTTAAGGGACTGCTCAACAACGTGGTGCGGTTCGTAGAATGCCCGGTGAAGGACCGTGAAGTTCTTCTGAATTTATGGAACAGCAGGTTCCCGCGCGAGTACGTGGAGGCAGGAGCCCTGCTCAAGAAATACAACATAAGACGCCCCTTGCCGTCCACGTCAGGTGTGCGGATGGGGATCGAAACCAGCGGCAAGTTGTACTCTGTCTTGATTAAAGTGACGGATCACACCTATGGACACGATGCCGAGGACAACTTTCTCAGGCTGATTGAGGGAATCAAAAAAGATATCGCGCCACAGGACATCCGGTGCGCGCACCCACGGGACCCAACTTCCTGGGATACGTTCGGCGAAGCGCTGCCAATGAGTGAAGCGTACCTAGCGTGCCACCTAGGGCCACAGTTTGAGGACTTCCTGGTATGGGTGAAGAACTCAGCGGTCCTGTACGACGACTTGATTACGGCGAAGCATACGCTGCACGAATTGTTCGGCATGGCAAAGACTGCGGGCCAGATCAAGCGCATGGTGCCAGAATTAATGCAGTATCTCCCCGCGGCGCAGAGGTTAGCGTTCGAGGACCAGAAGCGGTCGAGTACCGTGCCATTTGAATGGGCACCCTATCCAAAGGATCGGATAGAGGTTATGCTTGCCGCCGTCAATAAGGGGCACCTGCTCACAGGAATGGCCAAGAGCGGCCAAGAAGAGTGGGGAGTTTACGATCTGGACTCGATCACCTGGAGCCGACATGCGACATGGGTTACCTGAAGAACTCCGCGCGCTCTGTTCGCTAGTTCCTGGTGACGTGGAGATAATCATGAAGAGTGCTGACTCGTTCGAGATTCGCTGCACGTGGGTAGAAGAAGGCTCTGACGGGCACAGCACCAGTTCGCGGTGGATGAGCCCACATTATCACTCGCTACAGGAGTGGGCTGATGCAATTATCCAAGTGAGGCGCCGTGGAAAACTTGATTGACGTAGGTGTAGACTTCGAGACGTTCTACGACGCGGATTACACACTGCGCAAGATCGAGAATGCGCAGTACGTCATGGACGCCAGATTTGAGACCATGGGCTTCTCGCTGAAACTTCCGGACCAGCCCGCGCAGTGGTACAGCGGCGACTTCGAATATTGCAAAAAGGTTTTGTCGGCGATTCCGTGGGCTAAGGTGAGGGTCATATCTCACAACGCCCGCTTTGATGGCTCGATACTGGAGTGGCGATTCGGCTTTAAACCTGCTGCTTATCTATGCACGATGGTAGGATCACGACCTCATTTCGTACCCAAGACGGGCAGCGCAAGTTTGGATTCAATAGGACAGCATCTGAAGTTGCAAGCTAAGGGTACCGCCGTCAAGAAGATGGCGGGAAGGCACAGGGTCGACTTATCTCCGAATGAGCTTAAAGAGTATGGCGACTATTGTTGCGTGGACACTGAGATCGCTGTCGGGATCGCCGACGAATTGAGAGTAGTCCTGCCTCTTGAAGAGCAGGAGTTGATAGACTTAACCATCAAGAAGTATCTCAGGCCACGACTGAGACTTGATGGAAAGAAGCTGGTCGCCCGGCTTCATGAACTAGAGTCCGAGCGCGAGGCTCTGGGCCGGGAGATTTGGAACAAGTACGGCGTAACCGAAGACCAGCTTCGCTCCCGCAATAAGTTTGCGAAGGTCTTACAAGACCGCGGCGCGGCGGCGCCGATGAAGCTGAACAAGAAAGGTAGTCTGACGTTCGCGTTCGCCAAAGACGACCTGGAGTTCAAGGAACTTTTACTTCACCCCGACGTGGCAGTGAGGGATCTATGTGCAGCCAAGCTGACAATGAGTTCGACGATGGAGCAGGCACGACTATCAAGGCTGCTCGACCTACACAATACAATGAATGGAATGCTCCCGGTCCCCCTGGTGTACTACGGCGCACATCCGGGCCGGTTCAGCGGGGACGAGAAGATCAACCTACAGAACCTGCCGCGTGTCGAGTGGGAGAAAGACAAGACGACTTTGAAGAAAGGGCATCTGCGCTTCGCAGTCAAGCCATTGCCTGGCTACAAGATCATAGCAGCAGATTACTCTAACATCGAGGCCCGCATGGTCGCGACGCTCGCGGGCCAGTGGGATCTCGTAGAGGCATTCAAGACCGGCGCAGACGTGTATGCGCAGTTCGCATCCAGGATCTACGGGCGCCCGATCAACAAGAAGGACGATCCAGCAGAGCGCTTTGTAGGGAAGACCTGTATTCTCGCGCTGGGCTACGGCATGGGCTGGAAGAAGTTCCAACTGCGCATGGCGCAGACCGAAGAGAAGATCATCCTGTCCGACGCCGAAGCCAAGCGCATTGTGTACTTGTACCGGTCGACCTACGACAAGATCCCGAAGCTGTGGCGGCACCTGGACAATCTCGCGGCCCGCTACCTGATAGACCCGCAGGGCATGTTCGTGTGGCAGAATCTCACGTTCTGTCACGAGCGGATCATCCTGCCCAATGGCATGCCGATCCAGTATCCTGATCTGGCCCTCGGCCCCAAGGGGTTTTACTTCCGGAGTCGCAAGCATGTAGTGCTGGACACAGACGGGCCTCTGGACCCAGAGCAAGGCAATTCGATATGGGGCGGCACGTTCCTAGAGAATATATGTCAGGGGCTGTCTAGGACCATCGCAGTGCGCGACGAGCTAACCCTTGCCCGCATGGGCCTCATAGCAGTGCTTCAGGTACACGACGAATTGGTGTTCTCGGTGCCTGAAAAACTTGTGGAAATATGTAAAAAGGCTATTGCTTCTGTGATGACAAGGCCGGTAGAATGGTTGCCCGAGTTGCCCATCGGGGTGGAGGTCGGACATGGAGAGAGCTACGGTGCAGCTAAATAGCGTGGTGTTCCTGTTTGTCGGGACGCTGATCAACATATTGGCCAACAGGTGAACTTCACACTCCCGGAGATGGATGCCTTTGGTAGATTATGGTTCGCCGTTCTGGGGCAGGCCGTGGACGACGCTGTGGCGGTCGTACCGGAGCCTCCTATTCATATTCACGACATGTACTGTGCGCCTGGCTGCACCCGCGTCATGCTGTCGGAGGCCCACTATCACCGACGCGTCGCGATGCTCTGGTTCAACAGCGCCCGCATAGCGACCGGGAGTTTTATTTGGGTGTGTTCGGTGCTCAGCGTCGACCCTGTAAAAGTACGTGAGCAAGTGGATTCATTACGAGACGTGTCGTGCAAGCGCCGTCGCAGCAGCATAAGGAAGTAGACATGATTATTGATTGCTATCACAACGATCTGACCAGGATCATCAACCAGCGCTTCACTGACCGCCATGAGCGCAAGGCGCGCAACTTCAAACGCTACACCAGGCAGTATCGGCGCCGTGGGTAATCCAGTTGCGTGGAGCTATTCCAGACTGAATAACTACGAGCAGTGCCCGCGCAAGTTCTGGCACGAGTCTGTCGGCAAGACCATCCCGTTTGAGGCCAGCGAGGCAATGACCTACGGCAACGAAGTGCATAAGGCGTTTGAATTATTCCTGAAGAACGGCAAAAAACTCCCGCTGCATCTGCTGCACTGGACGCCCATCATGCAGAAGATCGCATCAGCGCCCGGTGAGAAGGTTGTCGAGCAGCAGATATGCCTGAACGCAAAGTACGAGCCCGTCGAGTGGTATGCCAAAGACGCGTGGCTACGGGTGAAGTCGGATCTTACGCAGATCAACGGAGACCGCGCCATCTGCTGGGATTTTAAAACAGGTAAACAACAAGATGACTTCACGCAGCTTAAGCTGAACGCAGCGGTGACGTTCCACCTGGACCCGAGCATCCAGATGATTACGATGGCGTTCCTGTGGACTAAGACAAAGGTTATTACGAGGGAGAACATCACTCTCTCCAAGGTACCGGACGTGTGGGGTAACTTGCTGCCACGAGTGGCGCGGTACCAGGAAGCGCACGACCAACAGAATTTTCCTCCCCGTCAGGGGTTCTTGTGTGCCAAGTTCTGCAAGGTGACTTCATGTCAATTCAACGGAGTGTGATCCGCATCACGCAGCTTGATGACGTGGAAGAAGCCCGCGAAATCCATGCGCTGGCTTTTCCCGATGATTTTTGGGTGGGTGACGACCACACTTATTGGGTAGCGACGGATAACAAAGGCACCGTCGGGTTTTGTTCGATCAGAGAAGTCACTGAGGGTAACTGGTTCCTGTCCCGCGCCGCCGTAGCGAAGCGGGTTGCGGGCCGGGGACTACAGCGCCGGATGATCAAGCTGCGTGTCAAGTTCGCTATTGAGAGGGGTGCGAACCGTGTGTATACATACACGATCCTGAAGGGCTATGAGTCCATGGTCAACCTGCTACGATGCAACTTCCGCTTTTACGAATCATCCTGGCAGGGGCCTAACGTCCATTACTTGGAACTACGAATCACATGAAGAATGTAAACACCCGCGACGAACTACAAGACGCCGTGGACGCGAAGGCCGCGTTTGGCTCCGTGTCTGCCGCCGCCCGCTCGCTGGGCATTCCGCGCACCACGTTCCGATGCCGGATCGAAGCTGCGACGAGGCTCAAGCTGGAGCCAGGAGTGCAGCGCTTGATTAGCGCCGAGCCCGCCGCGCCACAGCCGGGCTACAAACTCAAAGGGACTTCCACGCTGTACGGCGAGGACGGGCTCGCCAAACTCCAGTGGGTGAAGACGACGGCCGACGAAGAGAGACTGCGGGCGATGCAGGAGGCCGCATGGAAGGCTCTCAGCGAGACGCTGAAGCCGATCAAACGTATCCCCCGATCGAACGCCGCGGCCATCTACAAAGACCTGCTGAATCTGTACACGATTACGGATGCGCACGTTGGCATGCTCGCCTGGGACAAAGAGACTGGCGAGGATTGGGACTTGATCATCGCCGAGCGCGTGCTGACCGATACGTTCATGCGTATGATCGACGCCGCGCCGGTGTCGGCTGTCGGTATCATCAACCAGCTTGGAGACTTCGTTCACTTCGACAGCTTGTCGCCGATGACCCCGACCAACCATCATATCCTTGATGCAGACTCGCGATACCAGAAGGTTGTTGAAGTCGCGGTTCGCATCCTGCGACGGCTGATCGAGCATGCGCTGACGAAGCACAACCATGTGCAGGTCTACATGCACGAAGGGAACCACGATCCCGCTGGAAGTGTGTGGCTGCGCATCATGTTCGCACAACTGTACCGCGACAACCCGCGTGTCACAGTCGAGCTATCACCGAATCCGTACACGGCTTACCAGCACGGCAAGACGCTGGTCGGCTTTCATCATGGGCACCTGGCCAAGCTGGGCATGCTGCCCCTGCTGTTCGCCGCCAAGTTCCCGAAGGAGTGGGGCGAGACCGAGTACCGATATGTACACACTGGTCACAAGCATCACGTAGACGAGAAGGAGCACCCTGGCATCAAGGTGATCCAGCACCCGACTCTTGCGTCGCCTGACGCCTATGCGGCGCGCGGCGGCTGGCTATCCAAGAGGCAAGCAACGTCGATGACCTACAGCAAGACCGACGGCGAAGTCGCCCGCGGGATTTTCATTCCGTCCAAGTAGGAGACCTCATGATCAAAGTATTGCCGGTGCCCGAGGGGCACGAGATGCGCAACGCCCGCGCAGAGAAGTCGACCTCAGCACAGGACTGGCTGCCGGAAGATGCGATGTACCAGGCATCTAAACAGATGAGCGAGAAGGGAGTGATGGGCGGCATGGTCGTTGCGTGGTATGAGAAGAGCGCCAGCACTGGCTTGCCCGTCGTGAAGTATTGCTTATATCAAAGCGACCCCCGCTGGGTGCAGGCTTTGATGTCAGACACGGTGTTCGAGATGCACTGTTCAGCCCGAGACATGTAACAGGAGAGGTAAAATGTTGAGCCTTGATTTAGTGAAGCACATCGCGAGACAGATCACGTTCTCGCGCACGACCTGTTCGACAACCCGGCTCGTTTACGAAACGCGGCCGACTACATAGAGGCGAATTAATCATGCGTTGTTATTTGGCCGGGCCGATGTCAAACTATCCGGCGTTCAATTTCCCAGAGTTCGATCGCGCGGCAGCGCGGCTGCGGGCCAAGGGGTGGGAAGTAATCTCGCCCGCAGAGGAAGACCGTAAGCAAGGCATCGGTGCCGCGGCCGAGGCATCGCCCGACGGCGACCCAACCGGCATGCCTATCACATGGGGCAGCTGCCTAGCCCGCGACGTAAAGCTGATCGCAGATGGCGGCATCCAGGGAATCGCCTTCTTGAAAGGCTGGGAGAAGTCCCGCGGCGCCAGGTTAGAAGCCAGCGTAGGGCTGCTGATCAAAGGCATGCTGTTCTTTGAACAGCAGGACGACGGGCAGGATTGGGAGCACTTCGCGGAGATCGGCGTCGGCGATGTAGCGTCCGTGCTCATGGTGGAAGCATTGCGGTACCAAGAGACCGAGCACCCGCTGCTCGATGTGATCGAGACGTTAGGGAATGGGGAGTTGTACTGTGCCCACTAAGTCTATACTTCCGACAGCGAGCCAGATAGAGAACCCTCAGCAGACAGATTTTCCGCGTCCACGTCAGGACTGGAAAGACCATGTGCCGCCCGGCAGTAGTCTCCCCACTGATGACAAGGCCCGCAAAGCCCTCCCGATCTTCACGTACCTGACAGAGTATTTTCCGGACGCACTGCTCGCCGAAGTCGGCGTAGCAGTCGCAGGGAACGACCAGCACAACCCAGGACAACCCCTTCATTGGGCGCGTGAGAAGTCCAAGGACCAACTCAACACCGCGTTCCGCCATCTGTGGGACCACAAGTCTGGAGTCACGAAAGATACAGACGGTCAGTATCATTTGGCTAAGGCCATCTGGAGACTGAAGGCCGAGCTACAACTGCTGATCGAGAAGGATCGTGAAGGCACATGACACCTGAAGGCAAAGTCAAGAAGATGATTGACAACCAGTTGCTGGCGGTCGGCGCGTACAAGCACAAGCCTGTGCAGAACGGGATGGGCGAGCCAGCCCTGGACTATCACGTCTGCCATCGCGGCTTCTATGTCGGCATCGAGGCGAAGGCGCCTGATGGATTTGCCACGCCCCGCCAGATCCGCACAATGCAAAAGATCGAGGCGGCTGGTGGTTCTGTGTTCTTGGTTATTGGAACGGAGGGGGATGACATGGCGCAGCTTATTGGATGGCTGATGCACCCGGTACCAGGTTTTCTTTCGGCGAGCGCCGCGGGAATCGCGCGGCGCCCACAAACTTTTCAACCGGACCCACCGTATGAGGATGAACCCGAATGAGCAATCTACTGACTAAGATCGTGACGCCTGCGTTCATCACGTTCAATGCGCACTGCTGGTTCGCGTACGCAATCGTGCTGACGTTCTTCAATCCCTGGGTTCTTGGCGCAGTCGTGCTGGGCGCCGGGATCAAAGAGTTTTACGTCGACAAGCACTTTGAAGTTGCGCAGAGTTTCGATGACAACCTCGGTGACTTCGCGGGATACGTGACGGGCACTAGCCTCGCGGTACTAGCACATATCTATCTACAAGGACCAACATGAATCATGCGATGATTGACTGCGAGACATTGAGCCTAGAGCCGACCGCCTGCGTGATCTCCATCGGTGCGGTGATCTTCAACGACAGTGAAGTGATCGACAGCGACGGTTGGGCGATCGATCCGCGTTGGTGGCACGGTCATATAGATCCGGGGACAGTGGCGTGGTGGGCTGACCCCGACCGCGACGGTGCCCGCGAGTTCAGTTTCACTGGTAAGCATACGGACTTCGACGCCGCGTTCTATCTTAAGACGTTTCTGGCTAAACACAACGCCGACGAGATGTGGGCCAACGATCCCGAGTTCGACATGGTCGTACTCAAGCAGTGGTGGAAGCGCATCGGATACAATCAAGTACCAGGACGCGCCACTCAGACGGCAGGAGACTTCCCGATGCACTACAAGAAGTCCCGGTCTTACCGGACGATCAATGCCGAGGCCCAGAGACTAGGCCATGACACCCGAGCCCATTGGGGCAATTGCATCGCCCACAACCCAGTGGAAGACGCAGTGAGCCAAGCCCGCGTAGTCGTCGCGGCCCGCAAGATGCTCGGAGGCGCACTGGTATGAGACATGCAATCTTCACAAAGGGTTCGCATCCGCACACGATCGTGGAACTCAGGTGTGACATAGACCGACTGGTTCAGTGTGTCAAAGACGAAGAGACCGACCCGGCCGAAGTGATCCAGTCGCTGAGCAAAGGCATCGAGCTAATCAAGCTGGCGCTGCACAAGGGCATGGCGAAGCGAGACGAGGCGTGAGGGTTATATGATTTCAGTTTTCCCGGAGACACGGCAGTTGGTGTTGCCGTTTCGTGCGGATGTTGAAGCCATCCTTACACCGACCGTTGCGCAAAGGTTCGAGGCAAACAATACATGGTGGTTAGCTGTTCCCCATACGGTGGGAGTGGTGCGGCTACTGCGTAACCTTGAGCTGATCGCGCCGTCTCCGGTTCTTTCTTATTACGATTGGGGGATCGGCAAACAGCCGTTCGATTCCCAGCGAGCGACAGCGGACCTGTGTACCGTCGCCCGCCGCGCATACGTCTTGTCAGAGATGGGCGTGGGCAAGACCCGCGCCGTCTTGTGGGCGTATGACTATCTGCGGCGCGAGGCGCTGGTCAATAAATTACTGGTCGTCGCGCCGCTCTCCACACTGACGACTGTGTGGGAGAACGAGATCTTTGAAAACCTGCATCACCTACGGACGGTTGTTCTATATGGAGACAAAGCGAAACGAGTCAAGCTCCTCAACCAAGATGCTGACGTGTACATTATCAACCCTGAAGGAATTGAAGTCCTGCGTCGAGAGCTATGGGCAAGACCTGACATCAATTCAATCATCATTGACGAGCTTGCTGCGTACCGAAACAGCCGAAATGCTCGATGGAAGAACCTGGAACCTTTTGTTAGACGCGCAGAGTATGTTTGGGGACTTACGGGAGCACCGACACCTAATGCACCAACTGATGCTTTTGGGCAGGGGCGCCTCCTTACTCCGGAGCATGTTGGATTCTCATTCAAAGCTTTCAAAGACCGAACGATGCGGCAAGTCTCCCTATTCAAGTGGGTGGATCGACCCGAAGCTAGCGACATTGTTCACACAGTCCTTCAACCAGCGGTTAGGTTTACTAGAGACCAGTGCTTCGACCTGCCCCCAACTACATACAGCACCCGAGCAGTGCAACTCGACCCAGCCGCAGCCCGCGCATACAAAGAAATGTGCAACGACCTTGCGACCCAGGTCCGGAATCATGAGGTCACGGCGGCCAACGAAGGCGTCAAGCACTCGAAGCTCCTGCAAATCTCCGCGGGCTTCGCATACGACGAAGGCAAAGTTGGACGATATATTGGTGGGGTTGACCGCTTCCGCCAAATCTTCGAGGTCATCGAGCAAGCGCCGGAAAAAGTAATCGTGTTTGCCAGCTACCGTTACATGGTGGAGATGCTGGCGGCAGTGCTTGCAAAGCGCTACACAGTCGGTATGATCCACGGCGAAGTCAGCAAGGCGAAGCGTGATATCATCTTCAGCGATTTCCAAAGAGGATCTAACCCGCGTGTTATTTGTGCTGACCCCAGGACAATGTCGCATGGTCTCACACTCACATCAGCAGCGACGATTATCTGGGCCACGCCGACCACGAGCAACGAGACTTACGAGCAGGCGAATGCCCGCATCACCCGCAGTGGACAAACACAAAACACGCACATCATTCATCTTGCGGCGACCAAAGCCGAGACCCGTCAGTACGAGCGGCTCAAGAAAAAGGGCGCCAGCCAAGGTGCGTTGCTAGAGTTATTCGAAGACAGTTCATCAATGTAGGAGTTGATCATGGCAACAGTTGATCAGGTTCTCGCAGCGTACCTTGAGTTACGCAACCAGCGGGACGATCTCAAGAAGGTCCAGGCCGAGGACATGGCCCCCATCAACGAGAAGATGCGGGCGTGTCAAGTCTGGGTTCAGAAACAATTACAGTCACAGGGCTTGACTAATTTCAAAGGATCAAGTGGAATAGCGTTCCTTCAGACGGACACTACGGTGTCTGTGAAAGACTGGGACGCAATGTTCGCATGGATTCAAGCACAAAATCTTTGGCAGTTCCTGGAGCACCGAGTCTCCAAGTCCGTAGTCACAGACTACATCGAAGCCACAAAGGAANNTCGGAGATGACATAGCGATTCTTTCGGCTTTAATCGAATACTTACGGAGATATCATGTCTAACCAGCAAGTGACTTTGTTCCAGCAAGAGATGGGCGTTGGCCCCTCACAGAAGTTCGGTGCCCTCACGGCAGCGGGCATGGGCGCCGACCTCGGCGACGGCATCCGCAGCAGCTACGCGATCCTGTCCATCAAGGCCAGCCGATGGCGCATCAAGTACAAGGGCAACGAGACCCCGATCACAGCGATGAACGTTCAGACCGGCCGCAACGAGCCCGTCCCATCCCTGGAGATGGTGATCATCAAGGCCAACGGATTCCTGAACAAGCAGTTCTATTCGGGCAAGTATGTCGAGGGTTCTAACTCTCCGCCCGACTGCTACAGCTTGGATGGCAAGGTGCCGTC
>QGNH01000902.1_pt1 | contig 15327 bp, 31 predicted proteins | sample 1735481 | NCBI WGS metagenome assembly QGNH01 (sample SAMN09239004, study PRJNA386568) | Viral metagenome, whole genome shotgun sequencing project. | reverse complement strand
AACCACGTCGAATAGCGTCCTCAACTTCGGCCTGTGACAACTTGAGCAGGCGAGCGATCTGCTTTGGTGTCAAACGCGACATGAATCCACCTGTAATAAGGCGGTCCCTTAAGGTAGGCCTCGCATAGGGGTGCCGTTTCACTTCGCGGGCTCCTTTGCGTCATCGTCGAGGTCCAGCGCGGCGAGGGCTTCGCGGGCTACTCGATTAAAGCCGTTCCCGTTATCCACATCCGACATACGCTTGATCATCCAAAGCGCCTGCTCCATCCCCTCCATCGCCGTGAGGATGCGGCGCAGGTTGGTGGGGTTAGCGAGGGCGATGATCTCGGCGTCCTCGTTACACGAGGCTACTGTGGTGAAAGTCTCATTGTCGCGCACGACATGGACGCCATCGCCGAGAACTATCCATTGTTCATTCTCGCGACCCTCCAGCTTCTCGGCCAGTTTCGCGCGCAGTTGGTTCGTGGTCATGAGGCTACTCTCTCGCGTCCGCAATCTACTTGGCACGGTGTTCATTTATTGCTCCGAGGATGGCGTCTATGGTTTGTTCGGCCCGCTCCCGCTGATGGGGGTTGCTAACGCCCGAAGTCAGTATCGTAAGCAATTGAATAGCCCGTTCCCGCGCCTCGTCCCCGCGAGCTTCGGTGGGTGGCTCGTTGGGGCATCCAGATTCGTGATGACCGTCCGCTAGCCAAGATGAACAGTCACACTTCGCTAGCACCCGCCATCCGTGTCGCTCTTCTGGATGCGCAATGGCTGATGCTGTGGGTTCGCCGGTTGGGGCCGCGGGCGGGATCCATCCGTTCAAGATGCCAAGCAATTCACCAGCTATCGCGAGACTCAAGGGATGAGTTGCGGAATTAAGACGATCTGCCGTGGCAGTCACCCCCTGCACAATCGCGTGGCTGCGGGCGAGGGCGTCTAAGGCGGGAAGTACCCTCACCTCCACGTCATTAGGACCAAGATGTAATGCGCGTCGCGCTTTCTCAATCAGCGTCTCGATGCTATCGGGTTGGTTTGGCATGGAACTCCTTCATCATCCAACTGATTATCTTGATCAGTGTTTCCGCATCGCAGATATGACCTTGTTCGATACGACAATACGTTGCAGATGAGGTGCCCATCTCTCTAGCCGCTTCTCGCATGGTCAGGCGGGACATAACGCGGCGCGCATAAAGCATCTCAGCCAAAGGGGTCATCGTGGTGTCTCCAGCTTCGCGAGCATGGATTGGGCGTGTCGGCGTTCCTCGCAAGTTTCGCATTCGACAATGGGGCACGGACCCTCGCGACCGAAGTCGTGGTCTAGCCATACACGAGAATCCAGGCGCTGAATCACCTCGCGCGCCTCCTCCAGCAGCTTCGCCTGCTCCGTGACCTGCTCTTCGTAGGCGGCTAGTGCCTGTAATAGTTGATCTTTGTTCTCTTGCAGCCGCGCCATCCCCTCACTCTGCTCCGTGACCTTGTGATGCTCGGTGGCGGCGAGAGTCAGAAGGACATCTACGTCAGATTCTGAATACCATCCGCCTTCGAGAAAGGCCGTTCGTCCACCGTGACTCATCATCTCGGCCACATCAGGCTCATCCTTGGCTAGGTCCGCTAGCCACTGTGAAAGCTCTTCGGGGGTGGGGTTAGTCATCGTGGGTAGGTTCTCGTATTCATAACCATCATGTCTTTGACATTTTCAGCGAACATGTACTTCGTCGAGCATAAGCCACGATTGTGGCAAAACGCGAGATATGGACTGTGGCACAAGTCTACTAAGTCACCACCATTAAAGGTCCGTTTGCATCCTGCACACGTTGGCGGCAATAAAGGCTTCGTTTTCCGAAACCAGCGAAATAAGCGGTTCATTTCTTCTCCTTCGGTATCGCTTCGTAGGCGTACTGGATCAACTCCGCGATGGGATCGTAGCCCACGGGCTTGAATAACTGAAAGGCTATGAACCATTGCGCCATCGCGTCATCCACAGAAAGCAGATCCTGCTTCTGCATCGCCACCAGCAGCGCCCAAGCGTTCTGCGGCAGCGTCAAGTCCGGCGGTGGGATTTCGTGGTACTGATGCGTTGAAATGGCCCCCAGCCCCCAAAATTCATAATTATCACAGTGCTTGCACATCTGACCCGGCTCCCACCCGTTCACCTTGAAGAACGCCGCCACTTCGCGCTGTTGCTCGTCATTTGGCATCGGGGTGCTCCGCGCTGGTAGGCCACCATGCGCAGCCCTCGGCCTCATCGCATTCATGAACCCATCGACGGCCACACTTAGGGCAGGTCCATGATTGTCCTTGGATGGCACTGGCTTGGCTGCGAATCTCGCCGTGATAGTCGAAGGTCGCGTTCTCGATTTCTTGATTGCAGCATTGTGGCATAGACTTAATCATCTCCGTGTTAATGGTCATCGGGGTGCTCCTGCTATTTGCCGTCGCCCACATAGTGAATCTCATCGCCGTCGTCGATTCGTGTGGTGTGTGGATAGACCTTAGCCACTTTCCATTCGCCCCAAACGGCACCTTCGCGAGCCATTCCGATTGGGACCCACAGAATTGCTCGCGCTGTACCGCTATGTAATTCGCACTGGCGACTTTTATCGGTCATCACCTATCCTCCTTCACTCGGAATCGTTGCGGGTTCACTCATATCAGTCACTCCCTTGGCTTAAATTCATGGCCGAATGGTTCCGAGCCAGCGGGCTCACCATAATGCGGGCCGTGTATCGCGGTGTGTTTGCCGAACTTGCAAATAGCGCAGTAGGCGCATCGGCAAGAAGCGCCACGGCGCGGACATTCGTCTAAGTCAACCGCCTTCCCTTGCACCGGACGTTCTTCCATCCATTTATAGTCAGCACGCGCCATTGGTCACTCCCTTCGGAAGACGCTTCACTTCCTGGGCATCGCCGTAGCATCGGTAACAGTAGTAGACGACACTGGAGCCGAATCGCATCGCGTAAGGCTCACTGCGCTCAGGATCGAAAGGGTCGCCGCATATCTCGCACGCCTCACCGCGCTTGATGGCTTCGATGATGCTCATTTGGTCGGCTCCTTCGGCAGATAGTCCGAACGCAAGCGGATTGCTGCCGACCAATTTTTAGCGCTGCTTTTATTGATTTCTCGCAGAAGCCGAGGACGCGCGTAGTCCAGTTCGATACCGAGACCCTCGCAACAAAGCTGGAATGGTACGTCGCAGTCGGCGCCGGCGATCCATTTCATCACGGACGCTCGATGGTCGATGCCGTTGCTCTGTAATTTGGATTCGCGAATCGCACTTTCGAGAATAGCCAGCAATAGGCGCTGCTCGGGCTCGAGCTGGCTTTTGCGCGCGCGGTCGTGGAACTGGCTTGGAGTGAGTTCTTGCGAGCCTAGCAGCATGTCCAACACATCCTCTTCGTGTTTCATCCCGCACCGCCTCCAACGCCATGCTCAATACCAAAGACGCGGACGTATTGCAATAGTGTGCATGGAAATTATATAGTGCGGCGACAAAGGAGAATTATCGATGTCGAAAGAAGTCGAAATAGTAGACGACCAGAGAGGATTAAATTCGTCTGCGCGCGAGGTGGCGATACGCGAGGACCGCCAAGTTGTAGAGCATGCGCAGGAACGTACTGCCGACGAAATCATCGCGCGGCTGGACAAAATCAAGGAAGTCCAGAAAAGGGCGATGATCGAGGGCGTCGACTATGGCGTGATACCTGGAACCGAGAAGAAGGACAAGAACGGTAAAGACATCTCGAAGCCGACACTTTTGAAGCCTGGCGCCGAGAAGTTATGCGTGCTGTTCAATCTCGACGCGCAATTCACTGGCGACGGAAATAGCGAGCAGATTCTGACCGAGACGCTGCCGGATGGGACTAAAGTCCGGCACATGATAGTCAAGCGGTATTGCACGATCTACTCGCAGGTAAATGGTGCGCGGCTTGGTGGAGCCTCGGGCATCTGCTCGACGCTCGAAAGCCGGTATGCGTACCGCAAGGGCGCGCGAGCTTGCCCTGATTGCGGAAAGCCGACGCTGATTCACACCAAGCGCGATGCGGTGAATTGGTGGTGCAACGCTTACAACGAGGGGTGCGGCAAAAACTTCGATGCGACAGATGCCCGAATCACCAGCCAGCAAGTCGGACGCATCGCGAACGTGGACATAGCCGACCAATTCAATACGGCGGTTCGAATCGCTGAAAAGCGTACGTTAGTCGCAGCCGTGAGGCTGGTAACGGGCGGATCCGCGATCTTCGATGAAGAGGCCCCCGAAGTCGAGGGCAAGCATACGGACGACCCGGGCGACACGTTGCACGGTTCGGAGGACAAGAAAGAAGAAGGCTCAGGAGGCGGCGAGCCGGCCAAACGCAAGGGAAGACCCCCGAAGCAGGCCGAAACGGGCGCTACGGGCGGCGCAGCGCAAGCAACGGCAGATTCGAGCCAGGCAGACGGTACGCTTTTGGAGCAGATCGATAAGACGTTCGCCTCGGTCGAATATCCGGACGATGCGAAGCGCGCCGAAGGCAAGGCTATGTTCCTCAAGATGTTCTCGCTGCCGGCTGAAGGATCGTTCGCGGATCTGTGGAAGACGCGCAAAGCCGACATCGCGGCGAAGCAGGCCGACGCGCTGATCAAGATTATGAGCGGCAAAGCGGAATCGCAGAAAAAGGCGAAAGAGGCGCAAGGCTGATGCCCAAGGTACTCGATATCAACCAGAATACGCCCGAGTGGTTAGCAATCCGCGCCGATCACATTGGGGCAAGTGACGTACCCGTGATTTTGATGACGGACCCATTCAAAGGCGTCAGCGGCGCTTTTGGATTGTTCCTCGAGAAGTCCGGCCAGAAGAATTCGAAGTCCGGCACCCACGAAGCCACCAAGCACGGCCACGACACCGAAGACGAAGCGCGGATCGCCTACGCGATCGAAGTCGGCGATGCGGTAAATCCTCTGGTGGTTGAATGCACGCGGCCGGGGTGGGAGTTTCTGATGTGCTCGCTCGACGGCTGGCGCCACGAAATCAACCGGCCCGTCGAGTTGAAATGCCCGATCGAGGCTGGAACCTTCCGCCAGGCGAAAGAGGGGCATATCCCCGAGCACTACATGGCTCAAATCATGACGCAGCTTTTCATCACGGAGACGGAAGAGGCGGATTATGGCTGCTACTTCCGCGGCGAGCTCGTGATAATCCCCGTCCGATTCGATATCGAATGGTGGGAGAAAAGCATTGCTCCCGAGATCCTCGAGTTCTGGAATCGCGTCCAGACGAAAGATTGGCCGAAACCCGAAGGCGCGATCGAGCTCGACGGCGAGGAATTCGAGTCCTGGGCGTTCGAGATGGCGGATATCTTGTACGCTGAACGGGCCATCTCAGAGTCGAAGCAAAAGCACATCGTCGCTGGCTTGCGCGGATTTTGTAAAAACTACGCGAAAGTCTCGGGCTGCGGGATAGAGATTAGCCGCGCGTACAAGGCGGGATACGATGAGAAAAAGCCACGCTCAGTAGCGGCATCTATCTCAACGACAGTCCGGAGGCTCGCTGCTGACCGTGAAATCTTTTGAAGGCGATTTTCCTTACGCATCGCTGGACGATTGGATTCAACGCGAACCGCGCGAAGAACGCATTTACGGTGACATCGCATGGAACACACAACAAAAAGAAAAAGCGCTGGCGCAGTTCCTCCTGATGTTCGGAATTCCGTGGAAGATGCCTGCGCGCGCTGCCGGCGCCCGATCCAAGAAGCGCTGCTAGGTATCAACGATGAGCCGCTGTGCGCAGATTGCTGGCTCGCCGAAACCGCGCCACATATGAGCCATGAACAATAGATTCCACACAGAGGAACAGAGGCGACTTTTCAGAATCCATCAAGCCGCACGCATGCGTCTGGCACCCACGCCGGCGGAAGCGAAAGCCTGGGAAGTGCTGCAGCGGCTCGGGTTCGAGCGGCAAGTCTCGATCACGACACCGCGGCACCGGAGCGCCGGCGCGACGAACGGTTGGATTCTCGATCTGTTCCATCGTAAAAAGAAGTTGTGCGTAGAACTTGATGGCGGTGTTCACGCGCGCACCAAGGGCAGGGACGGCCGGCGCGATCGGGCACTTCGAGCGATCGGAATAGCGACGCTTCGCTTTCCCAACAGTTTCGTGTTAAAGCAGCCGCAACTATTTCAGTTGCGCGTAGTGGAGACGTTGAATGGAATGGGGGAAGAAGAAGAGAAGGCCCCGGCTTAAGCAGGAGCCGCCCGCTGTGGCACCCGAGAGCTCGAAGTCGAGGGTAACATGGTCTCCGGAGCTTGGAAGGCTCCTGCTTGACGGGAAGGATTTAGGCTTTGGCGAAAAAGAAGACTCATTCGTCAGATTCGGCGGCCGAGGCGAAACCGGTTGGCACGGTACTCGAGCTCATTGAGAAAACGCGCGAGCTGTACTTGGAGTATCCCGATTGGCTGTGGCTGTGTTTGCTGCGCGCCGACGACGACAACGATCCGGAACTATTCGGCCGGGCCACGGAATTGATCGAAGACGCGCTGGCTACGTGCTGGCTGATGACTTGGGATGGAGAATACGCAGACGGAATAGTCGCGCTACAAGTTGCGATCGACAACGCGGGGAGTTATGAAGACGCATCTATTCGAGAGTGCTGAATTTCAAATCTTCTATAACCGTTATCCCAGAAAGACCCATCGCGACGAAGCATGGGCGGCCTGGCGCAAATTAGAGCCCAACGCGATGCTGCTCGCGACAATCATGGAAGACGTCGAGACGCGCGTATGGCCGGAGAATCGAGATTACATTCCAAACCCGGCAACGTACCTTAACAAACGCCGTTGGTTGGATGAAAAGTCCAGTCGTGTAGTCGATATGGCGCCGCGGCGGAAGGAAACGCACGCGCTTGCCGACCTGAAGAACGCGCATCGGGAAGCGCTAGCGGCGTCTGGCGACCAGAGGCGCGCGAATCTAGCGGTGCTCCGAAAGGCAATCGCGATCGTAGGCGAGAAGGGAATCCAGAAATGAACCAGCGTGAAATATGGGAACGTCCGGAATCTGGCCCCGACTGGAAAGTGACGCGCACGCCCGACGAATGGGGCGATGTCAAACACGAGCAAAAGCACCGAAAGAACATGATCACGCAAACGCGCTCAGTGCTGGACGTTCGAAAGTACGGCCTGCGCTTGGAATTTACCGAATGGGCAGTCTTTGAAAACGGCAAACGTATCGCAGATGGTTTCAATTCTCGGGAAAGCGCCATCGAGTACGCCAGAAATTGAAAACGCCGACCATCGGGGAGATGTATCGGCGCTTTCGGCAAGTGCTGTCTTCTCGCCATCCTGGGGGATGGTTTAATTATGTACCATCTTGTCCGACGGAAACAAGAGGCGTAACATAGCCGTTAGCTGTCTTCCGCTCATGAGCAACAGAGTCGCCATCCATACTTGCTGGTCTAATAGCCCTTCGGCGTGGCGCAGTTCTCTGACTAAAAGCCCGTTGTAAGTCCACGTCTTTACGTGGCATCGGCGTACTTTGGCTCGTGTGAACTTCGCAGCTATGGAAGCCATGCTGGCACACAGGTTGCTAGTGCCGCATGGAAGTCTTCACGCGTGGTGCAACCGCTGGAGGGACCAGAATGGCAGAGTTCACGAACATGCGCAGACTGTGCAGACTATGCAGGCGGTCGAGGCATATCGATGAGATGCTGGAGGTTGATCCAGCGTGGTCAATACCTACAAAATTAGCGACGGCGACGCGAATTTGTTTGGACTGTTTCGAATACGTCCAGAGGATTCAACCGCCGACGATTCATCTGGTGCGGAAAACAGCATGAACGTGCTACAGAAAGCCCAGCTCAAGGCGCGCAACTCTTCGCTCGAAGACCTGATGCTATTCCATCTTAAATTGGCGGGTCGAGCGGAGCTATTTGAGCGGGAATATAAATTCTACTCTGCGCGGCGCTGGAGATTCGATTTCGCGGATCCCTGGCATCTAATCGCCATTGAATGCGAGGGCGGGAGCTGGGTGTCTGGCGCCCACGGCAGGGGAGCGCACTTCGAAAGCGACTGCGACAAATATAATGCGGCGGTGCTTGCAGGATGGCGGGTGCTGCGCTTCACTAAAGCGATGATAAAGGACGGGCGCGCGATGGATACGATCCGCAAAGCGCTCGCGTCTGGCACCCATGCCTGAACTAGATTTCACTCAACTCGGCGTCGCGGCGAAGTGGGAAGATATGTATCAGTCCTGCCAATGCGAGGATCGGCTTGGAGTTACGCGCACGCAGTTCTTCGGGATCATCTGTTGCTACGAGGTCGGGCGACCGGAAGGCAAATTCGGAATAATCGGCGAGCACGGCTGATGCCTGAACTAATCAAAGCTGGCGCACAGTGGGACGTGATCGCGTCTGGCGGCCTAAAGCCCTGGATCGCGGAGATCACGAATTTCGACGGGAAGTATCGCTATGCGCGAAAGTTCTTCGGCGTGCGGGAAAATATCGTCCGCGAAGGTAGTTACAACCCCTTCGGCGTGGGCGTGAGCGGAGATGACATACTTTCAGGCAACGAGGTGCCGCTAAGTTACAACGCGACTTATCGGGTAAGGCTACGTCTGGCACCCACACAGAGGCCGGCGCTGCTCGAGATTCAGGACGCCAGCCGCGGCTATTACGTTCTGCACTTCGCGTCTGGCACCCACGCGCAGCTCGACGCGATCGATGAGGGGATGTTGATTGAGTTCCTCGGCTGCAAGTTGGCCTATGAGATGGCAAACCCGGCGCGCTTCGAGCCCAAAGCTGACAGGACAGAGCAGCTAGTTGTAGGAGAGTTTGGGCAATTACCGGAGAGCACGCGAGAATGGGCGCGCGAGCTCGAGGGCTGCGCGGTGACGCTGGCACTCGATGACGGGGAAGCAATTCAGATCGCGAGCCTCGAGGCGCTGGAGCCCGGCCGCGGCGCCGGCACGCGCGCGATACGCAGGCTGTGCGAGCTGGCGGACGCGCACGGCGTGACGCTGACTCTGATTGCGGACCCGTTCGGCAAGCGGCCGAAAATAACGCGCGCGAAGCTAATGCATTGGTATCACGGTTTCGGATTCAGGGCGTGCAGCGTACACAGCTACCAGATGCGCCGGCCGCCGGTGCTCGCGTGCGAGGCTTGCGGAGCGCCAGAGAATGACGGCAAGCTTCACTCAATCCCGAGCAACTACCGCGAACAGTGCAACCACATAATGGGGAGATAGCGCGCGCAACGGTTATCGCGGATCAAGCGCTCGAGCGCCGCTCAAACACCTAATCAAGCAGCGCACCTCAAAGCCTCGCATATAGGACGATAGAAACATGCGCCAATCAGCCCGCAGCGCCTCACCAAGCCCCGCAAACCCCCAAGCGCACCACAAACCCAACAACAGAGCGAACAACCCTTCTAATCAACCCTGCCTATGGAAAGACTCATCATGCTCTAACCTAGCCACGCACAACTACAACGCTACTCCTCTCTGTCCTCTCCACTTCCACGCCTACCGAGCCAAGCTATGGCAACGCACTCGCCTAGCCTCGCCTCGAGTTTAACCACTCTCCCAAGCGCCACGCACTGGCCTGACCGAGAGCAGCTAACCTAGTTGACATAATAGTACTTAGGCGACTGCTCTACTCCTACGCAGAGAAGCACTACAGAGATAGAGGCAGCGGTCAGCATAATCACCCACTACCTGTGGTAGAGGAGAGCGAGGCAACGCATCGGTCAGCCTCGGGAGTCCAGGGGCCGGGATACCTTGGGGCACAGCCTGAACGGGCGACCCCCTCTACCGATGTGGGTAGTTGAACACACTTAAGGTTTTCAGGTTGGGGGATATCTTGACTAGCGTTCTGTCTGCAAGTAGACTTGCATAAGTGGTGCAAGGGTATGGGGGTGCATTGTAAAAGCTGTACGTGTAGACCGAAGAGCAAGGCGGAGGCGGCGCGAATAAAATGGGAACAGTTAACGGAGTTGGAGAGGGTGGAGCATCTGAGAAAGATGCAGGCGGGTCGAAAGAAGAGAGTTACGAAATCCGGGTCAACCCGGAAAACCGTTGTCTCGAAGTTATCCGGCGCGACGGCAAAGGCTTCGGCTGGATCGATGCGGTATTCTACGGAAAGAGGGGAGGGGAGGATGCGGACCTCTACGTTGAGCGAAAACGAGGTGGCGCATCACCCAAGGTGCCGGTGCCTGATGTGTCAGGAAGAGCGGGGCTGAAATTATTCAAGTTCGAGCACGGCTCGACTTGGAAGGAAGCCGATACGATTAAGTCGAAGATAATCGTGGCGGCGGCGAGTTTTGGGGAGGCGTGGGAGGGGATGGTTCGACTTAATGGAGAGATTTACCAGCGGGCGCCGTTTGAGGACGGCATCAAGAGTTACTGGACCAGGTTGACGGAGGTGTGAGCTCTTGCAATTACTCGCCCAAGAAATTAGGTTAAGGGAATTATGAGTGAAGAAAACGGAATTCAAGAAACCGAAACTCAGGGAGTAGCAATTCGGGAAGATCGTCAGATTGCGATCGCGCGCTATGTGACGCCGGTGGGGCTGGAAGGCTTGCCTGACGATCTGGACCAGGAGCGTTGGACAGATCTTTTGGCGGCGGCGAAAAATTACGCCGATGCGCAATACTGGATTGCGGGCGACCTGGCGAATTTCGGCGAGGCGCATTATGGGGAGGCGTACTCTCAGTTCGTCGACGTGATGGGATACGACCCTGGAACGCTGACGGCGGCGATGTACGTGGCGCGGACGATTCGATTCGAAGAGCGGCGCCCGGAACTGTCTTGGAGCTGCCATCAGGTAGTGGCCGGTATCAAAGACCCAGAGCAGCGAAAAGCGTGGCTCGGGCTGGCGGCCGATAATAAATGGACGCGGGAAGAGCTCCGGACCAATATCCGCGAGACGGCCGGCCGGGAGAAAAAGCGGGGTAAGCCCAAGAGTACGGTCCAGACCAAGAAGGGAAAAGTTCGCAAGCAGCGCTTGAGCGCGCAGGATTTTACCAAACTCGTCAACAAGGAGCTGGAGCCGGCGCTGAAGAAGGGCATCAAGCATTGCGAGAAGTTCGTCAAGAGCGCAGAGAAGCTCATGGCCGACCTCGACAAGGGCAAGACGGACCAGTCGCGGTTCGAGGACATCGCAAAGGCTCTGACGGGCTTTGGAGAGGATTTAGGGCCGCTGGGGCATACGCTGGTCGCGACGCGCGACATGGTGCAGGCGATCGCGGATTACGAGCCCGAGCCGGAACCCAAGCCCAAAAAGAAGGCGGGCCGTCCCAAGGGTGTGAAGTCGAAAAAGAAGGCGGCCGAGGCTCAAGATGAGCAACCAGCCGCAGAGTAGGGTGTGCGCGCGGCCGGGCTGCGAGACGGTCTTAGCTGAGACTCCCAAAGGGCAGCGCGGCCGAAAGAAGAAGTATTGCAAGCCGGAGTGCCAGGTCGAGCACTACAGCGCGATGCACCCCCGAATCGATTTGAGTAAGATGACGAGCAAGTAAGATGGACCTCGAGAATCTGACGCCCGACACGATGCTGCCGGAGCAGTTCGCGGACCTGCGCAAATCCCGCGGACGCGACGGATACTCTCGCCTATGGCTGGCTCTATTAGAAGATGCGGTGCGAGTGGTTTCGGGGCGTTTTTCAGGGAACCTCAATCACAAAGTAATAATTCAGCAGGCGTGGGACTGGATCGAAAACACGGCGCACCATCCGTGTAGCTTCAATTTCGTATGCGAAGGGCTGGAAATAAACCCGGAGACTCTACGCGCGCAGCTATTGCGTTTCAGGGAAGCGGGGCAATTTCCAAAGGTCAGCCGCGGGCGCTCGGTGAGCGCTCCAACCGTGCGGCTGCGCGGTAAATACGAGCGGCGCGGATGAGTTGTAGACATTGCGGGCTCGGGCCACACGAGCACGACGGACGCCGGCGCATATATATGACCGGCAAGGGCTGGTTGAAGCCGTGCTCGGAAGGCTACGAAGCAGCCGATGCGCCGCGCGGGGTGGTGATTCCCTGGAAGGCTGCGGTCCGTACTATGCTGAAAGAGACGTTCGCATTCGCTGAGAAAAAGAGGCTACCCCGTGAGCGATAACATTTTGCAGTGCGTAGTCAACCACACCCGGAGGCCCATGGAAGAACTCAGGACCGCGAGCGTCGAGTTGATCAACGGCCGCATCGATACGATCGAAGGCTGCGTGGAAGATGCGTTCATTTTCTACCCGGTGCCGAATCAGCCTGGGCAGAATTTCGTAGCGTTGGTTTTGACCGACAACGCCGGAGCAGTGTACAAGTATCCCATGGCGGCGGTGATTCGCTGGAGCACCCGCCCGATCGGAAATTGAGATGAAGGGTTGTTGCACAGCTTGCGATCGTGTCAAGGAAGACACCTTGACCGCCGAGGCGGCGGCTTACGCGAACGTACCCGAGAGCGAAATTGTGGCAGTGGCCCTGAGCGATTTTCACGAGACCATAGAGTGGAAAATGGCGGACGGCCGACTATACGCGAAATATGGCAGTAGAGGTTGCTATCCAAAGCCTACGCTGGTGTAGCTCAGATGGTAGAGCCCTTGTTTCGTAAACAGGACGACGCGAGTTCGAGTCTCGCTGCCAGCTAAAATGGACGCAGGAACCCAAAGCATCCCCTGTAAAATTTGCAAGGGGCCGATATATAGAAACGGAGTGCATGAGTGCCCGACTCCCAAAACGGAAAAGCCGCCAAGCCCTTCAAACCATGGCCCCCAATGATCGCGCGCGCCATGGCGCACCAAGCCTATTTGCTCTTTCAATCCAATCCGGAGCTCGTAGCCGACAAGCTCAATAAGTCCGGAACTCCCTGTTCGCTTTGTACCCACGCGAAGTTTGAAGAGATAGCGTTCCTGCTCCTGGCCGGCGCGACCGCGCGCAAGCTCCGGCGCCTCATAAATTCCCACCGCAATTACTACCAAGTGAAGCGCCTCGAAGAGCATCGGGACCAGCATCTGGTCCGGGTAATCAACGACTATTTGATCCCAAATTCCGACGCTTTGAAGATGATGCCGTTCCCGGTGGATGGCAATTCAGAGCAAAAGGGGCTTTACTATCTCTACCAGCACATGGGGCTGTACTATCAGGCGCTCGACGCGGGCCAGTTTTTGGCGGCGAATTCGATCTTGAAAGAGATGCGGGTGGTCGACAAGGAGTATCTGGGCAAGAAGACGGAGAGAGTAGCGCTGCCAGGGGAGGCTCCGATACCGGACGTACTGGCGGATTTTTCAGGGCGCGACGAAAAGCTCAACGAAGCATTCAGGCGCAGCAGCGCTAAGCGAGAAGAGGTAAATGGCGGCGAAGCGCAAGCACAACCTGGCGATCAAGAAAACGCCTGAGCCCGATCCGCAGGACCAAGCTAAGATAGACCTCGTTCGGTCGACGCCGTTCTTGAGCACCTACGCGCCGATCTCGGGGAACGAGGCGGGGCCGATGTATCTGTTGCCGCCCGAACTCGATGAGGCTGTGCAGTTGTTGAAGCGCATGTTGGAAGGAATGCGGGTCAAAACTATCCTTTCGCACAAGCACGGCTGTTGTATGTCGTGCAATTACCCCCACATTCTGGGCGTTTGCCGCCGAAACTGTGTTTGTCACGAAGCAAAAACCTACCTCGAAGCGCGCGGAATCAAGGTTGACATATGAGTCAGGAAGAGCAGCAAACGGCTGAGGAATTGTACGTGGGCCTAATTCAACAATTACGCTTGGGTGGAAAGCTCACTTTCGCAGAAGCCCTCTCCCTTGCAGGTTGGACGCCACAGCTTCTGGATCGCGCCGAACAGGCCGAAAATAAGTTGCGCCGCATTGAAGGCATAGCCAAACTGGGATGAGCATCGAATTCACCAAAGACGGTTCTCCCAACGTGGAGCCCATCCGCGCGCGATGGAAAACCAAGAAAGACTCGGCGGGGCAACCGGTCTGCCTGATCGACCTGCACATGGGAGCCAAGCACATTCTGCGCGCACAGATTCAAGCCAGCGATATCAGGGCGCTTGAGCCGCTTTCGAAGGCGCTGCTCGAATTGATGAAAGAAGAGATCGCGAACAATCGAAAGGTCATAACACCCGACCGGCCAGAGTTTGGCAATATAGCGCGGCTCCTGCATTGAGATGGACGCCAAGACCATCAACCTTGTGCGGAATAACATGGGAGCCTTTTTGCTCAAGGCCAACCCCAGCTACGGATGGGTGAGCTTTCACCAGGACTTCGTTGTACCGGCGCTCCATCGAGTAGCTACCCACGAAATCAAGGCGCTGGCGATCCTGATGCCGCCGCGGCACGCGAAGAGCGAGGTTGCGAGCATCAATTTCACGGCATGGTGTTTCGGGCGCTTTCCCGAGCGCAAGAACATGCTGATCAGCTACTCCGATCGCTTCGCCAAAAGATTCGGCCGCAAAATTCTGACGCTCATAACCGGCGACGTTCACAAGGAAGCTTTCCCCGAGTGCAAGCTTTCGCAGTTCGCGCGCAGTGGCAGCTACTTCCAGACCACTAAGGGCGGCGAATTTTTCTCTGCCGGCTTCAACGGGACCATCACCGGCGCCGGCGTCGACGGCGTGCTGGACATCGACGACCCAATCAAAAACATGAACGAGGCGAAATCCGAGGCGACGATGCTTTCGCGCTTCGAGGATTATCGCTCGACGGTGAGAACCCGGCTCGAGGGCGGCTCGCGGCTGATGTGCCTCACGCGCTGGTGCCGCGGTGACTTTTTCGATCGCGTGATCGAGGAAGAGGGTACGGCCGAGAACGGTGGTCTCTGGCATGTGCTCAGGGTACCTGCCGAGGCAGAGGCCGACGATCCGCTGGATAGACAGCCTGGCGAGTTCCTCTGGCCCGAGCGCTTCGGAGAGCCGTGGTATCGCGCGAACAAGAAAGACTTGCGGACCTGGAACGCGCTTTATCAGCAAAACCCCGACGCGAATCAGGGGCGCCGCTTCAAGTTCGAATGGCTGACTTTTTACAAAAAGCGCGTCATGCCGCTGAAATTCCCGGCCTACATGCTCACCGACCCTTCGAAAGGCGAGGATCCGAAATCCGATCCTACGGTCATAGGAGTTTTCGTAGCGACGCCGGAAAAGCGGCTGCTGCTGGTCGATGGCGTGGTGGGACGCCTGGACCTCGACGACAACGCGCGCGAGCACATCCGGTTGATACGAAAGTGGCGGCCGGTGCGGTGGCTCTATGAAGAGTACGGGATGGTCCGGGATGCGTGGTTTTTGGAGCGCGAGCTAAAAAAGGCGGGCGTGAACCTCAAACCGATTCCGGTCGGACGCCGCGGACCTCGCCACATGCTTTCGAAAGAAACTCGCATCGAGGGCCTGATTCCGATGTTCCGCGAGGG
>QGNH01000882.1_pt2 | contig 15329 bp, 21 predicted proteins | sample 1735481 | NCBI WGS metagenome assembly QGNH01 (sample SAMN09239004, study PRJNA386568) | Viral metagenome, whole genome shotgun sequencing project. | reverse complement strand
GTGCAGCCCGGCCCCATCAACGGTTCGGGTCTATACCCATTGACCAGCGTGTTTTCGTGGAACGCCGGTATTGCGCCTTCGCCCTTTTTCTTGTGCTGATATTTTGATCCAAGATGACATGGAGTCCAAACGGGAAGGCAACTGCGCTGATACGGTTTATGTTGTGCGCCACGCATACTCAACAAACGGTGTCCGGTGTAACGATGTCCCAATAGTTCTGAGCCTCACCGCTGCCATAAGCTGTCAAATCCGGGTCGGTGTTGTCCAAGTCGCCCGGAGTTGGAATGGGCAGTTGCGGAATGTGATAATACGTTCCCGCCGGCAATCCTGGCGGATTCACGACCGGCGCCACATCTTGCAGCGCAACCCATTTCCCCGGCGTGGCCGTCACCATCTGGCCGGTATCCGGGTCAATCGTCCCCGCCGTCACCATCGGGTCGGTCGAAGGCATGTAAATTATTTCCCCTTCCGAAATTGAATCGTCTTTGTTGTAAAGATAACCCGATGCAGCCTTTCTCCACCCATTGCCGCCCCCGGTCACCTTCGGGTCAATAATCAGCGTTGTCCCCATTGGTGATTGAACCATCTTTCCTACGCCTCCAACCACCTTGACATCCGTTATTGTTCCCATCTTGCAAGCCTCAAGCAGACGATTGAACCATGAGGCTGCTCCTGCTGCCTTGTTACTCTTCCCTCGGACTGGTGTTGGCCAACGAAGATTGGTCATGAGGGCACTCCGTTCAGATTGGTGTCCCAAAGTCCAAATTTATATTCCAAGACGTATTGAATTCTCTGGTTGCCGTGCTTTTGACAACCCACAAGTTCTTTCAACCATGCAAAATTCAGGGCCAGCCCGTCTGCCCTTGCTTGTGCTATTAATCCACCCGAACGGCTTATCAAAGCATTGGCAAGGTCAACCAGCGGGATTGCGAAACTGTTTGGAACTCCTGAATCTGATTTCATTGTGTTCGTCAGCAACAACCTGTCTATATTGCCCGTGTAGAATGGTGCGGTGTAAAGTTGGCTGGTTGTGCGCGTCAGCCTCAATATCGGCTGTTTAACTTCGACTGTCTTTGCTCCGCTCCTGAACAATTCCCACAAATAAAACCCTGCAGCCTGCGATGCCGAAGCAGGGGCGGATGTAAAGATAGGGATTATAAACTTGCTGGGATTTGCAAACGCCTCTTTCAACGCGTCCATGTCTCCCTTTATAAGCACGGACACCAATGGGTGGTCTGATTCCAATAACTCCTTGTGCGTCGAATTGCGAACCAATTCCCATGTGTCTGTGTAATCAACATTAGGATTAGTCGGAGCACCGCCGTTGGTTGAATTAAAAGTCGAACGGAATGTTACCTTGGCAATTTGGCTCTGGACGTAATCGTAACTGACGGTATAACCATCGGAAATAAGAGTTGCGGCTATGGCGTAAATGGCAAACTTTTCCCCCTCATACGTTCCTCCAATCTCCCCGCCCTCGAAAGGCTTGAAGGTCAAAGACTGCGAGTTTAATGTTGTGAGTTCGCCGTTAATCATATTCAACTCCCGAAATCCATGTCGCTGCTGTCGTCGTCTGTTAACTTGTCCAGCTTGTCGTTCATTTCTTGCAACTGAGTCAGAGACTCTTTTGCCACTTCAAGATGTTGTTGAGCAACGCTTCCTATTGCCCCACGGCCTGACCCAAGAAAGTTTCCTGTGGACAACAAAGCGTCTGACGCGGAGTGCCACGGATGCATCTTGTCTAAGGTCGAAACTGTCTTTGAAAGGTCGGCGGGGGTTGGATGCGTTATTTTGTAGGTAACGTCAGCGATGTGCTGATAGAATGTCTCTGCCTCTTTTTCGTTTTTCGCCGCGATTCCAGATGCCGCATCCGCAGCGTTCCCACCCTGTTGCAACCACCGACCATACACTGAAGCAACAGCCCCACCGCCTAGCGCTCTCATAATCATCAAAGAAAGTCCCCCCTCCTTTGTCAATGGCGCCCCTTGTTTGTCCGGTGAAATTAGATTTTTAAGGTATGCGTAAGACTCCTTTATTTGTCCAATCAACCAGAACAATACTTCCCCAAGCGTTACCAATTTGGGAGCCAGGAAGCTCACGATGATTCCGCCAAGCAGCGAAAACTCGTCCTCCATCAACTTGAGTGACACAGCCGTCTTGGTGTCTATGATTATTCCTAGTCCTTCCATTTTTGTTTGGAGTGCGCTGAAATCTGTTTGAAGGACTGGCAGCAAGTCTCCGAACGCTCTGCCAAACACCACCTTCAAATCGTTCGCGATGTCTGCCGGATTGACTTCTTTAATCTTTGCGGCGATTGGCCCCATCATCAACTCACCGCCCGTCATCTTTCCGACCATCTCAGGCGTTATGCCAAGGTTCATCAGGGCCTTCATCTGGTCTGCCGCGCCTTTTCCGCCACCGAGGATATTCCCGCGAATCGCCGCCAACTTGTTTGCCGCCGTAACCAGTTTGCCAAACTCAACCCCGCCCTGCTTCGCGGCCTCGCGCATAACCTGTAATTGCTCAACAGTCACGCCGAGTTTCTGGCTTGCATTGACCAACTCGCTGCAACGGTCAACTGTCTTCTTTATTGCCTGCTCGATTCCGTAAATGCCAAACGCCCCAACGACGAAGCTCTTAAGATTATTCGCCGCACTCGTTCCGAGCCGGGTCAACCCGCGCTCGAATCCAGCGCCGTCTAGCGTTACTTCTCCAACAAGTCTAAGGGCCATGCGCCCCCTTTGCGGCCGCAAATGCCGCCTTTATTCTTTCGTCGTTGTGCTTGGCTTCGGCAATGTCTTCGTCCGTGAACATTTCAATGTGGTCATTCGCGTGTGCCCAGTTGCACCAGTCCGCCAGCGCCTTTGAAAGTGGCTGCTCATTCACTTCCTCGCTTGTCCAGTTCAACTCTGAACGCAGAACCATTTCTACATTGTCAACCCAATGTGCCGCTGAAGTCTTTCCGCTCGTTGCCTTGGAATAAAATCTTGGCATCGCTTGCGCCTCGGCAATGTAGCGTTTGAACAACTCGAATTTTTCAAGCAAGTTAACGTCGTGTTTATTCCGCCATCGTTTGGACAATGGAGAAGCGTTCCACAAGACGTAAATCCATTTGACCTTTGAAGCTATCGGCGTTGGCATGACCTTCTGTGACCATGCCTTTAAATCCTTGGCAAATCCCGGAGCAACGACCAGCGCGTCAAACTCATCGCAGCGCATGGAACAAATGACCAACCCAAGAAGCAAATCTCCAACCGTAGCTTCCGACTTACCGCTGGCGACAAAAGCGCATTCGTGACGAGCAAGCCTGCGGTAGCGTCCTATCGAAAGTGGAAGCAATCTTAAACCAAGAATCTGGAATGGTTCAGGGATAGCCTGAACAAACTCAGTCTTGCGGGGCGTCTCTTTGACCGCCTCCGCCTTTGGCATTGGCGCGGCGGTTGTCATTTAAAAGTTATGCAGCTACGGATTGAATCAGCGGAGCGTTTTCCAATTCCATCGAAATCTCTTTCACGTCCTCATTCGAGCCGGTCAATTCGCCGTCAACGACTTCATACTTGGCCGCTGTAACGAGTTCCGGCATGGTCGGACACGCTGTGATGGTGACAAATGCTCCGTTCTCCTGAAGCGTTGTGTTGACAATCGCGTCCGCCAAAGTCGCCCCGCTGATTTTCCATTTCAGAGTCGTCTTGACAATCTTGTCCGTGTGGCAACTTGAAGTCCTGTCCCCGTTGCCGTCGTTCACGAGCACCCGTTTTGTGGGTTTTTTATACGAGGCATTTTGCAGGATGACGCCTGCAATCTCGGCGATTGTTATTCCAGACGTGCTCTGGAAAGTGAAATTCACGGGTGTGCCTAAAACGCTCATGATATTTAAAGTGCGGTTGAACCTGTTACCCGAATGCTGACGACTTCTCCTTGTGGCGTCATCCTGCCATCGGCCCGGACAACAACGTGGTTGAACTCCGCTGGCAGCGCGTCAATCCGGTTGAGAATGAAAACCTTCGCGGCTTCGATGCAAGACTGGTCGGCTCCTTCGGATTTGCCATCCATTCCGTTCTGCTTCTGTTCCTGCACGAATGCCTTGACGCCTTCCCTGCTGCCACCTACTGGCGTCACGATAAGCCATGGAGTCACATTGAGGATTTTCTTTGTCTCGTCAGCCATAAAAATTTGTTTCGTCACTAATGCTGTGATGTCAAAATCATGCAGTCAAGTCTTTGCCGGCGCACAAAATCTTGAACGAGAATCCGCTGCTCCAGAAAGCGTCTGTCTGTTCCCGCGTCATCTGCCGTTCAAGGATTCCGCCCATGATTGTGAAGTCGTCAGCAAGTGCAGTTACCGCTGCCGCCAACGCAAACGGGTCACCGCCAATAGCCTGTTCCAGCACAGACGACGCAAGGGAATGAGCTGATTTTGGAGCCGGGACGTTGTTCTTTATTTCGTCTGGAGTCAACTGCTTCGTTGGCGTCCTGACACACATCTCAACCGGCACGTAGTAGTTCCCGGAGAACAACGGATATTCAGTTCCGTCCCCGGCAATCACCACAACCAATTGACCGTCCTTGTCGAAATCGTTCTCGCCGGGGAAGATTCGTATTTTGTCCCCTGCCAACATCGTTGGCGGCCATGTCGCGGCGGGATTGTCGTCAGTGACAAACGCGCGAAGGTATTTGCAAAACGATTCTTCTACTTTCTCAGGGAGTTCCATTTGTTTGGCGATGGGTGTCGGCCATCACAAATGACGTGAAGTCAAATTCAACGGGTTTTAATCCCACAAGAATGGGCGGACTCTTTCAGTTTGTCTTCCATGTATTGACGCATGGACGCTTCTTCTTTGGCAAAGGCTCTTTGAAGTGCGGGGATGGCGTATTTGTTTACGGCTTCTCCGTGATGCTCTGCACGCTTGCCGCCAGCAGCAATTGCATTTTCAATTTTTGCGGCAACCCTAAATCCCTCGCGTGCAGGAACTGCGCTGCCCTTTTGTCTGCCGTGTTGTTTTGTTTCAGGGTCGTTTGGGGCTGCGCCCTTTTTACTTTTAACATACGGCGCAAGAATCTTTACAGCGGGAAGCCATCCTGACCGAATGAATGAGACCGTTCGCTGTCTGTTCAAAATGAAATGCTCAACAGCTGCCTTCATCTTTTCCCCATATAGACCAATCTTCCCCCGTTGCCCCCGCTGCCAGTTGACAAGAATTGCAGCCAATGGAACTTGGCTTGTTTGCCCCCGTCTTCCGTATCTTGTCACGGTCTTTAGAACCATCCTTCCCCCTTTGGCTGTAGTCTTTAGTGACATCAAAAGACCCGAAAGGTTTTTACCAATGACCATTTTGTTCGCCTTTGGTGTTTCGTAAATTGCTCGGCGGGCAATGAAATACGCCTTGGAATTTACAATCTCTGGAATTGTTCTTCTACTGACCTGGATGTATTGTCTTAAAGTCTGTCGGAATTCTCTTTCGTTGACTTTAATATTGACGGGGGAAGACATCTCACAAATGCCTTGAAGTCAAAAGGGGGAATAGAAACGGCGGGTGGTTAGCCCGCCGTCGTTGTCTGCGCTGTTGCGCGGTGGTTTAGTTGTTGAACACGTTCGGGGCAAGCTCAATCACCTGTCCGCCGATGCGTTCCAGTTCAATCGCCCGGTCGTAGGATTCAACGTCTTCCGCCGTGCGCGTGACCGCGTTTGCCAATCCCCACAAGCTCAAGTCGCCGCCTTTGGCCAAGTGATTCAGGACGTTCTCCTGCTCGCCTTCCTGCAACCCGAACGTCGTGCCGATAATCTCAACGGCTTCCTTCGGCTTGCCTGTATCAATCGCCGTCGTTGCCGCGAGTTGTTTGACTTGGTCGGCAAACTTCACGTCGTCCAGCGCCGACATCGTCACGTCGTTGACCTTCGCCCAGAATGCCCTGTCGTCCAGCTTACGGGTGGCATCGCTGAACACTTCGTAAGCGTCGCCTTCGTTCCATTCGCCCTCGCCAGCGCGTCCAATGTGGTGACGGCGCATCGCTGTCGGGAGAATCATTCCATTGAGACAGACGAGACGGAATATCATCGGCTCAACCCGGACTGAACCGCAGCCGACTTCCGAGTTGCTGATGACGATTCCCGCCTGAACCACGTCGCCCTTTTTAACCTCGCCCGTGATGCGGGCCGTGACCGCTTGGATGTAGAGCCGGGTTTCAGTCAGTTCCATGGACTTGATTTCGCAACCGGCCTTTTGAATCTTTGGCAACACAATGTTGACCAAATCGAAGTTGTCCAACGGGCGATACTTCTGGCTCAGGAATGCCCGCGCCGTCTGTTCGCCGTTCTGAATCGTTCGGAGCATCCGGGTTTCCGGCGTGCTTGTGAACCAGTGGTTGACATTGGTCGCCAGAAGTTCCGGGGCTTCCGTCCGCATCCGTTCCAGATACTTGGCCGGGATGCCAACCCTGCCTCCGATTTGTTCCATGCACAGCTTCGTCGGCTTGACATTGGTGAGCCTGCCGCCAACTGTGAATGACAAATCTCCTGTCTTGGTCATTTCAAAATTGCGGGTGTCCATCGCGTAGTCCTTTTTAGACCGTGCTTGAGCGATGATGTCTTGAGCGATTTGCTCGATTGGTGTTCCAGTTTTCATGTTCTTGTTTTTGTGTCATCAATTGACCGTGACGACTCCGGTTTGTTTGTGGCCAGTTTCACCGCTGACCTGTCGGTAAATTTTCAGTCTTGGCACGCCGAGTGTATTTGTCCCATTCGTAAGAGAAGCAGGCTGCGTGTGTTTCGGCTTCGTCAATGGTCGCGAATCCGGCAACCGCTTTGGCCGGTTTGTTCTTTGCCTCTTTGAATTCCACCGTGTAGCAACCTGTCTTCCCGAATCCGAATTTCACGGCGTTGCTGCTGGTCGGGCAAGCCCATTCGATTTTCTTGGTCGTTGTCATTCGTTCTTGTTCAGGTTAGCCCTCCGAGTAGCCGCTCTCTTTATCGAGCGCCTCAAAGCACCACGCGGCGAGCGTTTGTTTCTTCTTCGACGCGGCGCGCACATACGCACCCTTGCGCTTGCGCGTCACGCGAAGCTGGATTTGCGAGTCCGCCCGCTCGCCGGCTGGCAGCGGCGGGCGTCCGATTGTTGGTGTTCTCATATTTGGCCAGAGCGTTTTGCTTCGCGATATTTCCGCTCCAAGCTGCCGAGGTTTTCTTCTTCCCAGCTCATGCGCTTCCCTTCCTGCTGCCACCACTCCTCGTTTTCGGCCTCGTATTGAGCGTATTCTTCGTCGGTAGCGAGCCGCGACCCAGGATATTTTGCCAGTGCCTCGGCGAGCAGCGCGATTTTCTTTTCCTCCGTTAGAGCGCCGTCGAACGACACGTCCACGAACTCCATGTAGCGCCCGTTCTTCACTTTGAACTGGTATTCGAGGCGTCCGTTTTGTAGCCACTCCAGCGCCTGCGCGTCTCCTTGCCCAAAGGCAACGAGATGCCAAGAGCCAGTTGGAGTGAGCCAGTCCCATGTCCCGGCCATTGGCTTGCCACTGTCGCAACCGATTCGGCGCTGGACTTGGATGTTTCGTGCGGCAGCCGCCGCGAGAATTTGAGTTTCGAGGTTTTTATTTGCGTTCATTTTCTTGTTCTTTCTCTTTTGGTTTCTTGTTCTTTTACCGTGCCTCAAGTATCGCTCTTTTCGGGAATAAAAGCAACAACTTTTCGCAAGTTTATTCAGTTGAATTACAACAACTTACGAAGTTCGCTTGCTTTCAACCGTTTGCCGGGGCGGTAGAAAGCCTCAACCGGGGTTTGAAAGCCTGCCTTGAGCCGCGCAGCGCGTTCCGCGAGCCTTTAAAGTCCCTGTGCGGAGTGCTCTAAAACAAGCGTAATTAATTTTCCACCCGCCGTGATTGACCGCGAAACGATTTTATAGGCGTCCCCGTCTTCGCCCGGATAATTCACGGCCTGCGTTGAGTCCGGCAGAACGCCGTCCGCGAAGTCCGCCGCCAGCGCAACCAGACGACAATCAGCCGCAAGCGAAAATCCGCCCGGTGAATTCGCGCTGCTGGAACTCGCTCCGCTTGGCATCGCTCGGATGCTCTGATTGCTCCAAAACATTTTTGGGCAATCGTCTCCAAGGCTGTCGAATAAATCTGCCAGCGAGTCTGCGTGAACTTGAAAATTTGATGTCACAATTTAAAAACCCGGCAACGTGCCTCACGATCACGTTGCCGGGCGGATGCGCAACACAAGACGAACGGAAATTTATTTGTCATCCTTCTTGACCTTGCTCCCCGGTGGCAGTTCAACCGGCTCGTCGTCCACTGCCCTGTCGGCTTGGTCGGCGAATGCGCCCCTGGCACTGGCAGCGCTGGTGACGGCAGACGGTCGCTTGTGCCTCGCTTCCGCAGCAATCTCTTCATTGACCTTGGCAATGTTCTCCGGTGTTGCGGCCGCAACTCTGCCCGCATGCACCAGCAATGCGTAATTGGTTTTGTCAGACGCCACATCCGGATCAATCTCGGTGATTGTTCCCTTGTCGATGTGCTTGCCGCCAACCTTTGTGTCAGACACGAATAGTATTTTAATCTTTTCAGCCATATTTTGGTTTGGTTGTGATTTATCGTCTTCCGTAGCCAGTGAACAATGCGCCGACTGTGACATTGGTTCCCGCGCCAGTCGGAGTCCAAATGATGTGTAAGTATCTTGCGGCGTCGGCCACATTATACCCCACCTTCTGGAAGCCATTCTGCACGGACAATGTCGCTGCTGTGTTGGTGAACAGCGCGGGTGCAACAAACGGAGTTGCCCATCCTGCCGTGGCCGCTGTTGGCGTTGTTATTGTCCCCGGAACAAGGGAAGTTTGAGTGGCGGTCACGTTGGTTCCATACATCAAATTTGTGAACGACAACGAATATGAGGTTGCTGTTGCATACAGCGTCATGGCCGTCCAATTGGTTGTGTCGGGGGACGTTTCCAACCGGGCTGTGCAGGCTCCTGCCGCATTGGTGATGCCGAACAGGTCAACACACGCAATGCCATCAAATCCGTGGGTGTCAATCGGCCCGTTAGTGACCGTTGCCGTTGCTGACACGGTCAAGGTTGTCGGGGTTGCCAGAACAATGCTGCGGGACACCGCGAAGGCGTCAAGGCCGCGCTGGCCGTAAGCCGTAAACCCAATCGCAACAATCGCCGCGACAATCAAAAGATTTTTGATATTTTTCATTTTGTTTTTCAATTTTGAGTTGATGTCGGTTCAAATCTTTTTAGTTGGCGCCAGTGTCCGCGCTGACACAGAAGCTGGCAGCGTGACGCACAGCCACGTCGCCGAAGGTGTTGACCGTAATCCGGTTTGTCCCATCAATTGCCCGTGTGTAGGGATCCACGATGACGTCATATCCCCCCCACAGCGCGTGAATCACGTCTTCCCAGTTCCCGAAAAACACAAGATGGTTGAGAACCTGGTTGGTTGCGGCAGCGCGATAACCGCTCACTTCTCCGTCGTTGCTGCCGTCGCCCCACGCACCCTTCTCCCACAAGAAGATCGGCACCACAGACGTAACGCCAACGCCGGTCTTCGCAATCACTTTCCAGCGACCACGGACAGCCGGGTCAGTCACAAATGCCATGTTGCCCAAATCGGCATTCGCCAGCGACAGAGCAGTTTCAAAGGCCACCGCCTGTGCCCACGTAGCCGTTCCGCCAAATAGCAAGCTGCCGACGCCGGTGGTATTGAGCACCCCTGTTGGTTCGCTGCCACCGCCCTGGCCCTGAAGGATGAGGTAGTCCCAGCGGATGGCGATGACCTTCATCAAGTCTTCGCGCAGGAAATTCTCCACGTCAATCGAAGACTGTAGAAGCAACTGGCGCGAATAGTCGTTGTATGCGCCAACGCGATGCGGTGTGAGCAAAATCTGGTCGAGAGCCTGCGTGCTCTTGGTGAGTGATGTCTGCTCCGGCAGACTGTAGGCGGTCGCGGCCCCGGTCTGACGAGGAATGGCAACATTCCCTTCCAATCCCGCCATGCCCTGCACGCCCAAACGGTCACACACCATCCGGTTGCGAAGCAACTCAATGATGGGAGTGAGGATGGAAGTCGCAACAGTCGCGCCACCCTGGCCGAATGTGGTGACATTCAAATCGCGCTGTTGGCGGCGACTCATCCGCTTGGATATCAGCGCATCAAAAGGAACTGCGAAGCCGCCTGACTCTTTGGGCAGTCCGCGCTTTTCCATTTCGGAGTGAACTTCCCCCTCAAGCCCGTCCGGGATGTTGGTTCTGCGCAACAGGCAGGATTGGATGCCCCTGCCCACGGAATAATTACGCTGCGCATTGATGTCGCCATTGGTCACTGTAGCCAACGTGACAGTTGCGGCAGGCTTCATGCCCGGCAACGCCTTGAAGCAACGCACCTGAAAATCCTTGTGGTCTTCCCCCGACTGAATGGCTTCGCCTGCCATCTTGCGAAATTTTTCGGCTGCGCCCGGATGGTCTGTGACGAGCAAATCCGTTGTCGCGGTAATCTCGCGGATGCGCGTTGTCTCTTGCACGCGCAGTTGCTCGGTGGTCATCGTTGCGGGAGCGGCAGCACCGCCACCAGCGGCACCGGCGACTGCGGGGTCAAGCAAAGTTCTTTTCATATCGGTTTCAGTTTTCGGTTTTTCGATTTTCGTTTCGACGTTCACTAATGTTGAATTGTCAAGTTTGCGCGTCTGGACTTCCGTCGCTGATGCCGTCGCGGCAACTTCACCACCGGCATTTTTCAAAAGTTTTTCGATGGCTGCTTCCAGGCATTCGGCAGTCTCTTCGGAATCTGCTTCGTCCTCGTCGCCCTTTTGAAGTTCGGCAAGAGTGTCCTTCAAAATCTGCGCCGTTGCGCGGCATTGTTCCACGCATTCTGCCGCCGTCTTCTGTGACCAATAACCCAAACCCTTGATGGCAACGGACAGTGACGCAATTGCCTCTTTTATTTTCGCGATGGCAACGTCGTCAGTCGGGTCTGCTTCCGCTTCCATCTCTTCCATCAAATCAATCAACTGATTTTCTGCCCATGAGCAAAATCCAACGCACTCATCATTCATCATTGTGCGCTTGAGCAACCGGCGTTCCGCACGCGTGCCGGGTTTGAATGCGCGGCCAACTCCTGCTTTCAGGTCTGCCGGAATCGGCACCAATGAAAGTTCAAAAGGCATCCACGCGAAGGAAAGCGTTCTGTTGCCTGTGCTGTCTTTGGCGTCGGCAACTATGCTCGTTGGTTCATAGCCTACACTGATGTGTTTGCGTATCCCGTCTTGGATGTCTTGAAAAATCTCACTGGCCAATTGGCTGTTTCCGAAGCGGACTATCGCGCGGCCAACCTTGTCGCTCCCGATTGTCGCCGACTCCACCACCCCCACTTGGCGGTTTGAATCGTGGTTCAGGAGGAAGGGAGCCGAATCTTTCAAGCGGGTCATGTCCACGTTTTTTTCGTCGTGTGACAACACTTCAAGGAAGTCTCCCAACTCTTTGTCGCTGCGGGAAACTGGAGTCTCAGAACTAAATGCGATGGGCACCGTCCTTGCCTTGGCATCAATTTTGGCCCGGTCGAATTCTGCGTATCGAAATCTTTTTGCCATATCTCACCAATGTTGTGAAGTCAAATTACGGAACTGTGATGGTGTATGTAATTTGCCCGGTTGTCGCGTTGGTTGAAGGGATGACTGTAACTCCGGCCCCGCCCGAAACGACAATTGGCGCATTGGCAAGATTGGTTAGTGCACCGCCATCAAGCGTTGCGAGGGTTGTCAATGTTGCCTTCTTAGGTTGGAACCAAGTTGTGTCGTTGGTGAAAACGATTTGATTTGTGTTGGCCAGCCCCGAAAGGTTTGCCGATGGAATTGTCCCGACGAGATTCGTTGCATTGAGGTTTGTCAATGCCCCGGCGTCAATTGGACTGGCCTTGCCGAGCAGGGGAAGGCCGGGTTGATTGCCGCTGAAGTATTGAGCGTGCGCAATCCCAATTGCGCAAATTGAAAATGACAGAATGAATAATCGTTTCATGTTTTTACTTTGTTGTTGAATGACCATTGTGCCCCGAAAATTTCACAAGCACAGCATCGACCTTGTCGTCGTCTTCGCCTGCCTCGATGAGTTCAGAAATGAAATCGCGTCTGCGTTGCAAAATGGGCAGCAGATTCTTTGCCAGCCTTGGCGGTTGTTTCCCGCCGTTCTTTTCTGGTGGTTGCGCTCCGCCTTCGCCCTCAACCGGGCCTTTCCCGATTGTCGGAATATCCGGCGTTCCATACGGCAACTCGTGCACGTCCGCCGAATCAAAATCTTCTGCCTGTTCTGCATCCACTGTCTCGGTGTCTCCGCCACGCTCGCTCTCGGCTATGACCCGTTGACGGGAATCCAGACCGGACTCGATGTTGAGAATGTTTGCCTGCCCGTCCTTGAGCGGGTCAACCCATTCCCACCGGGTTGCGATGAAGTGCGCTCCGTCGCAAATCTCCTGATAGCGAGACACAGGCAAATCCAACTCGCCAGAAAGCAATCCGTATTTCAATCGCGCTTCAAACTCCGGCATGACCAAATTCTGTTTGACGTGCTGTTGGAGCTTCTTGAACTCGCGGCGATTTTCCAGCAACGACATTCTTCCGCTCGCATACGAAATCCCTTCGTAATTTTCAGACAATGCAAAGTGACTCAGCCCCATGCCGACGGCAATGCGCCGGATATTCTGGTTTGTGAATGCCGGGTAAGCCTCAACCGGATGCTTGGGACTCCACTCTTTGAAGTCTTGATTTGAGTCCAACTCGTAAAGCAATCCAGACTCAACATTTATTTCCTTCTGGCCGTCTGCCGTCTGTGTGTCGCCTTGAAATTCTGTCCCCTGTTGCGCCTTGCGGACAAGGAAACCAGCGTAACAAGCAGACGTAATCGCGCATGACACCTCCGCAATGTCGTACTGGTCAAGCCGATGCATCCCTGTGATGACGGAACTGAATCTCGGCATCGCTTTGTCCTGACCGCCGCGTGTGCGGATGTCTTGTAAATGAATTATCTCATTCGCCGGGACTCGTTCCCGGTATCGCGGTGAACTGCTCCAGGCAAATACATCTCCGGGATGACGAGTCAACAGATGGTAAGCGACTGGCGCACGATATTTGTTTCGCTCAATCCCAAACTGAATCTCGTTATTCGTTCCAACAGCGGGACGATTCCACCAGTGGTCAAGCCGGTCAGATTCAATCGTCTCAATCGCAAACTTTGTAGCATTGTTCGGGAATCCGGGATACGTCCTCCAAAGGATTCCGCCGTCACGAATGAACGCCACAATCGCCTGCCAGTAGCATTCGTCCCGCGTCATGTCCTGACGGATTGTGTAATTTTCTTTGCGGCCGCATTTCTTCCACCACGCTTTTACTTTGTCGCAGGCTTCCGTGTCCTTTGTGAATTTCCCCTTGGCGTCTTTCTTCCCCATCTTCATCTCCAGAATGAACGGCTTGTCGCCACCGATATTGTTCTGAAAAAGCTGAAGGCCGCGCCATGCGTAAGGGTTGTCCCGTTCAAGTGTTCGTGCTCGCGTCGTGGTGCCAACATAGGAATTTAAAACCTGTGCGTTGGAACTTGCGATGCTCACCCCGAAGTCCGCCGTCAACCGAGTTGTCTGTGAAGCCTCATACATGCGCGTTCGACCGCCGCTGACTGTCCTCTGAGAATCGCGTATGATGGCCGCGTCCTTCGGCTTTACAACTGGCGTGACCAAGGCGGCTGCGCCAGTCCCCGCCTTTGGAGCCTTGTCGCGGAATGATATTTCAAACGCAGCTTTCATTTAATGAAGTGAAACGTAGCAGGGTCGCCAATCGGGATTCTCGCGCCTTCCACAACTTCCGGGAACAAGTCTGATGCAATTTGAAACCAGAAACGGTCATGTTCAAAATCGTATCCCTTGCCAACAATCTTTGCGTCCTCTGGCAATCCGTTTGTGACCCTCAAATGAATCTCTTTGTTGAACAACATTCCGAAAAATATTTCCGGCGTGACAAAGAATATTTTTAGTTTCCGTTCCATATCATCGTTCAGACAAATTGCGGTCACGCTCTGGCGTCTTCAAAGCCATGTCGCGTTCGGGAGTTTTAATCTTGCGCAACTTTGATGGCCGTGCCTTGAGATGTTTTATTTTCACCTCGTCACCTTGTTCGGTTTCGTCTTGTGAAAGTTTGGCCATGCTACGGATAAAGATTCTGGACGTTGTTGCCCGCGCCAAATTGATTGACGCCTGCCGGATTTGTGACCATCAATCGCATTTTGATTTTCTTCCGGCTTGGCCTGCCGTTGAGAGCAGCTTCCAGTTGGAGTTCGTTTTCTCGAACGCGAGTTTGAATGTCCAACTCTTCCCGGATTTCCTGAAGCCGCTTTCTCCTGAACTCAACTCCCTCTGTGGAAGAGTCGTTCAGGTCGTGGGATGTCATCTTCAGTTGCAACGCCTGCAACTGCTCAATCATTTTTTGCGCGTGCGTTCTGGTGTCTTCGTCCCCTTGGGCTGTTTGGAGATTTAAAGTGACTTCAAGATTCTGATAATAGAACTGTTGCCGCTCGCCCGTTGTGGCGTTCAAAGCGTAACCGGACAACTCGTAACTTCCGTTTGCGTAACCAATGGTTGTTGCGGGAACAATATCAATGTCGTGTGAACGCCCGTCTTGGCTTACCGTCGAAATCCATTCGATTTTACTTCCTGGGCCAACCCCTTCGTAAATCAAACTCCACCCGTCAGAAGCCAAATAGCGACCCAAGGCTCGCGTAAATTGAACTGAGTCTCCGGCGACAATTGACAATGGCTCTGTGCGGCGTCTGTCATCCACACTAATGCCGTGAAGTCAAAAAGGGAAAGAAAAGCGGCAAGAGCTTTTCAGCCCCTGCCGCCTTGTTTTTAGACCTGCCTTTTCATGGCTCTTCTGTCAGAGCCTTGACCCGACTCTCCGCGCCTGCCCCGCCTAGTCATTGCGTGCCCAACCGCTGCTCGAATCTCCTCGCCCCGCCCGGCCTCTCCTGCCATGCCAGTTCCTGACACACAGTTGCCTGCCTCTCCAGACCGATACCATCCGAGCCTGCCATGCCTTTGCGCAACTAGCAATTTCTCTCCCCGACTCGCCTGCCACGCCTGTTATTTCCATGCCGCATCCAACACTTCCGTTCCACTCCTGCCATGCCATTTCACTTCTGGCCCCGCTAAACTTCGACTGGACGCGCCATAAAGTTCCAATCCTGCCCTACCAGTGCAATCCATTCCTCTGCACGACTCTCCATGCCCCTCCTGCCTTGCTATTGCCAGCCACGCCTTGGCTGTCCGTTGCTGGCCTCTCCTAACCTAGCCTGCCACGCCT
>QGNH01000147.1_pt3 | contig 15329 bp, 25 predicted proteins | sample 1735481 | NCBI WGS metagenome assembly QGNH01 (sample SAMN09239004, study PRJNA386568) | Viral metagenome, whole genome shotgun sequencing project. | reverse complement strand
TCAACTTGATTTGCATGATAGGTTGGCAAGGAATCTATAGGAGTTGTTGATTTGATATGCAGGCAGGCAAAATCGTGTTGTGAATATCTCTTTCTTGTCTGCCCACTATCAACAACATCATCGACAACAAGAGTCTCTCCCACCCATGCGATTTCTGTCATTGGAATTTGTAATAGATGAGACAGATCTATCGCCAATGGGATTCCTCCCCGTGGAACACCATAGATATTTTTGTATGTTCCCCCTGCCTGCATGATTTGCTGTGCAAGCTTTGCCGCATCTCTATAAAAGTCGTCCAGACTATAGATAATGTCTATCATTTCTTCACCGGGCTTTCATATTGAATAGGGTCGGTTCTTCCGATATTTGCAAAAGCCTCAAGTCTTTCCTGACAAGAGCCGCATTTCCCGCAGCTTAGAAATTGATCTTTGTAACAAGTTCTGGTCAGCTCGTAGGGAACAGCAGGAGAGATTCGATATCCCAATTTTAAGATTGAAGTTTTGTTATCGTAAAGAAAGGGAGCTGAGAGCTGCACCCTTGCTCCGGATCCATCGACGACTGCTTTCTGCATCGAGAAGATAAACTCTGGTCTGCAATCTTCATAAATGGCATGATCGCCTGCATGAACTCCAACTGCAACAATATCGGCTCCAATCGACCATGCATATCCCATCATGATTGCGACGAAGATAGTGTTTCTGCCGGGGACGACTGTCTGAGACATCGATGCATCGTTATAATGACCTTCGGGGATATCTCCGCCTGTCTTGAGAAGATTGGATTTGAAGAGCTGGCCGATGAAGGGGAGATCGATGTTGACAATTTCAGGCAGCTCATAAAACTTCGCGATCTTTTCAGCTGCCTCTGTCTCGTATTTGTTGTGCTTGCTCCCATAATTAAAATTGACAGGGTGTATCTCCGCTCCGAGATGTCTAAAATACCCACAAAGAGTAGCACTGTCCATACCGCCGGATAGACCTAACACTACTTTCATATCTCTGCCTCCTATATAATGTTTGATATTTGATTATATTATATCATGATTTTTTGCTGTGCGATAAAATAAAAAGGGGGAGCATCAATGTGCTCCCCTCTCTTCAGATAGAGGCACAATCACGAATATTTACTTTATGCTGTATTCACCCTTCTCACTCTTGACGAATTTGACCTTCTTTTCCTTTTCCATGCGGGTCTGTTTCTTGCCGCCGATCTGGACTTGAACCGTCTTTGCCATCTTCGCCTCTTCCCTGTCAGGAAACTTCTTGACAAGCGCGGCCAGGATCTTCTCTTTGGTGATCGGACCTTTCTCTTTGATGATCTCAAGAATTGATTCGATGACTCCCGGGCCTTTGTCAGCTTTCTTCTCGCCCTTCTTGCCTGCTGCCTTTTTCTTTCCCTTTGTCTTGCCGTCGCCTGCTTCGGGTGTGCCTGCTTCAGCTGCCTTTGCGGCTTTCTCTTCCATCTCGAGAACGAGGTTGTTGAATGCCAGAGCTTCTTTCGGGCCGGGGAACTTGCCTTCGACATCGGGGATAACTCCCATCGCGTCCATGAACTTTTTGAGGATGACTTCTTTCTCTGCTCCAACGAGTTCGATCAAGGCCAACTTATTGGCTTCGAGGATCCCACTTTTGTTGAGGGCGGTTACTGCCACTCTCAAATCCTTAAACTTTACATCAACCACTGCTGTCTTTCCCATAATCTTTTCTCCTTTCATCTTTTGTCTGGTTTGAATTTCTGTATCGCCTGTACCTCTCTGATCTTGAATATATTATATCATGCGGTTTGGCCAATGCGATATTTTTGTTTGGTGTCGGTTTGTACTCTACAAAACATCAAGAAATTTATGTAGTTGTAGAGAAATTACCACTCCTTTTTTCTTGAGCATGTTCACTTTGTCCATCCATCCTACAAGGATTTTTGGATCGAGCTTGTCATGAGAGGGTGAAAAGGCAAATCGACAGCCTTGATGTCTGAAAAGATGGACAATATAAAGAGCATCTTCGAAGTCAGCCCAATCTGCAATAACAAATTTAATGAAAGATTCTCTGCCTAAGTTTTCAAAGTTTTTAACCCACTTATAATGACTCATTCCGCTTGATGGACCTTTCCAATCTGCGACATAATGGATCCCCGGATATGGATGCATATAGATCGAGCCATTGGTTTCAATCGAGACTTGAAATTTATCCATGAAAAGTTCTTTAGCAACCATGATAATATCTGATTGCAGAAGGGGCTCGCCTCCTGTGATAGTAATGTTTGTATTCCCGAAGGAGACAGTCTTTTTGAGAACATCATCGATTGACATCTCTTGCCCGGCGGTCTCATCTTGAGCATAAGGGGTATCGCAATTATGAACCCACATATAATCAAGCAAAAAACTATTATAAGGAGAACAAGACAAATTATACACTTTCAATAGATTTGGCCTCAGAGAAGGAGGATAATTATTCCTATTAATTTCCTTGATTGAAAGGATTTTAAGTCCATTTATTGCAGATAATTTTTTGCCGTCTTTTCTATTATTTTTCCAAAAGTTATATCCCANNTATTTCATGGGTAGAATAATGACAAGATTCACATTCAACTTTTAGATTTTCTGAAGAATCATTTTTTCTATTGCTGTCTTTATGATGAACATCTAAAGACTTCTTTCTTTTGCAAATAGAACATTCTTTTATTTTTCCTTCTTTTATATCTTGTTTTAATTTATCATAATTGGGTGTTTTTGATCCTCCACTCCAATTAGGATTTTTGTCTCCCATTTTTGGTAAGGATTGTTTTTTTCTTAATTCTTCTTTTTGTTTTTTTGAAAGAGAATTATAAGGAGAAATATAAGTTCCTTCTTCTTGTTTCTTTTTAATTGTGTTGCTAATTTTTTTTCCAGAGATACTATAGTTAGTGTTTTCAATAGATTTTTTCTTAATATCATTGTCTTTCATCGGATTTTTAATTCCTGTTATTCTAAATGATAATTTATCCTTGAAATTAGAATGATAGATTTCGTTCCCTATTTGTAAATCTTTAGCTTTCTTTATTCCTTGAGTTGTAAAAAAGGGATGCTCTTCAGTTACATAATACTCGTGTTTTTCTATTTTTATTCTTAACCAAGAATTAACCTCTCTAACAATGATATTTGTAATTTCTGTTTCTACCAAATTCTTTTCTTTATCAAAGGTCAATAATTTATCTCCAACTTCAACATTATATATTTTTTTGTTGGGTTTGGAAGACAGAATGACTTTAGGGACATGGCGTCCTGGCATAACCCCAAAACAGTAACTACATTTCAGATTGCAGCCCGCGAGACGGATGAAGGTACAAAGACTCCCTTGATGTGAGGCAGAGATTTCCCCATTGATGCTACTAAAAATACTATGAACTTTCATTTTATGCTCTCCCTATTATTTGCTTTTCTACTCCCTTTTGTACTCTTTTAATATACTCCATAGTTTTTACTTGATTTGCCAGTATGTCTAACCAAGGCTTTAGTTCACAATTGTCCTTGTGTTTTTCTAACATTTCTTTTGATTCTCTAATGGCATCTTCTATCGACTCATTTTTCATTTTTGTGTCCTCTCCTCAGACAATCTTTCGTGATACAATTGCCCTCTGGATCAACCTGAATATGACCGCATCCTTCGCAAATTACACACGCAGCCATATCCTTTGCCCAGTCCTCAGGTTTGGTTATTCCTTTCATATCTCCAAAATCTTGCCTGAAAATTTTCTCAGAACATTGCTTGCAATAATCGCTCATGATTTGTGACTCCTGATTCCCCTGACTTGTTGAATGGCAAACCATACTGAGACAAAAAGCATTCCCCATTGCTCGGCTGTCCACTCTGCATATAACCAAAATGGTGCCCCGCAAAGTCCGCAGATGAATCCTTGCCTATATCTCTTCCCTGCCAGAAGCCAGATCGAGAGACAAGAACAAATTACAATCCCTGTCTGACAGATCATGGGATTACCTCGCAGAAACTATTCTCTGTTTCCTTGAGAATAATCTTTTGGATATAAACACCCTGATTCATGAAAGGGCCAATCAACATATTAACAATATGGTTGGCCAGCAATTCGGATGTTGGAATAAAATGGACAACCTCATTGAGAACCTTATGATCGAATTGATCGATGACATTCTCTTCAACAATCTTTTTCAGATCGGCATAATCCATTACCATCCCATTTTGAAGCATACCTGCAATTTCAACGATCAACTCCCAGCGATGGCCATGGAGATTCTTGCATTTGCCCGGGTGATCCGGCAGGAAATGTGCCGCCTCAAAAGTAAACCTTCTACTTATTTTTGTTTTTGACATTAATCCTCCTCCTTTCTATTCCACTCTGAATCGAGAAATGGCTGGCCAAGTTTTAATTGTTGCAAGACGATGACCTGCCCTTTCTCTATTCCCTCATCATGACGATGAACGAGAATTTCAAACCTTATCATCCCCCGTTTTTTCTCTTGCTCTGTCTGGTTAAGAGTTATGTCCATATCAACATGCTGGAGCTTCTTGATATTTCCACCAGTATGTTTTTGCTTCATGTTTTTACTTTCTTCTGATCCTCTATTTCCTTGATTGCAATTAACAAAGAGAAGATGCAATAATCCTGCCAGACCTTTTGATCTCTTCCATTTACGATTCTCATCTTCAAGCTCATTTGCTACTTCTGCAGCTGTGATATCGAGATAATCAAAGAGGACGACATCGGCATCAAATCCTTGTCGTCTTAAATTCTCAAGCTCTGCAATCGCTTCATCTAATCCGGCAGTGAAAGCCGGAAAGCAACGAAGGCGAAGATTGTCTCCAAAAAGTTTCTTGAATGTTTTGACCTTCTTTTTAATTGCCTCCGGAGATAGATTTTCCTTTTGGTATTGTGTTTGCCACCATGATGTCGGTTGATAATCTTTTGTTTTTAATTTGCGACATGCAGTGCATGGCTTGTAATCCATATCTTTTGTATAGGTAGGAAGTTCATCTGCACTATTCAAGAGAGTGATTTTGTTTTCTCTTTCTGTTTTAGTGCAGGTTCCTTTTTGATTTCTCTTGCAGTCAAAGACAGGGAAGGCATATTCTCCTCCGTTCTCTGCCATTGCCGTCATTTTTTTGTAGACTCTTTTTTTATAAACAGTTTTATTCATCTCAAATGAGAAAATAGCAACCTTGAGACCAGCGCAAAGAGCATGGAACCCGATTTCCCATTCATAGAAAGACTTCCCCTTTTTTGCGGAACCCATGATTGAGACAAACCAGCCTCTCTGCAACCATCCTATCAGATCGCCCAGAGGCCCGGGCAGCTTGAACAATTTGTTTTCTTCATCTTCATCAAAAGTTTTATCTATCTCCGACTCATCAAGAGGATTTATCCATTGACTCACATTCTGGGCAACTTTGCCATAATTAAAAAGTGTCTCCTCTGCTTTTGTAAAATTGCCTTCGAGTCTGTATCCCTCAATTGTCTTTTGTAAAATTTCCAGACTTCGATCTCTGCAGAAAGTAACGGTCTCATCAAATCGCAACTCTTTATTAAAAGGGTAAGAATCTTGATTGTCAGAAATATATTGGTCAGAAAGACTTTGAAGGAAAGACTCCATGATCTCCAGTTCTGCTGCTTTGAGCTTTGCCGTCTTCGCATAAAAGATCGACTCAAAATCTTTCCCGGGAGCAGCTTTATATTTTTTATAATACTCGAGGATCCATTGTGAGATTTTTCGAATATAATCTACCTTGAAATGTTTGGGATCGATCATTAAGTGAGTATCTCTGAGATAGTCAGAGCTGACAATCATTGCTGTCAGAATGCGTTTCTCGATATCAGAATTTACTTCGATGCGGCTGTATTCCATATCTCTCCTTTTGCTTATATTATATCATGGAGATGGTCTGTGGATTATTTTAATTCTCTCTGTCAAGAATGTCGTGGTGTTTGAGATAGCGGGGGAGATTGCTTTCAAACATTGATGGGTGACAGAGCCATCCCGGTGTGACATTGAAATCATTCTCTCGTCCTTCTATTCTAAATAGGATTGCATCAACGAGATATTTGACCAGTGAACTCGGTTCATTTATACTTTCAGTGGAATCTGTACTTATCTTCCTGCCATTCTTCTTTAGATAATCAACAAAGAGACCAGAAGCCTTTATGAAACAGTTTTCGTCTTGAGGTCTTGAATTGGTAAAGCCTTTTTGTTTCCAGATTGATTTGAGACGGGCAGTCACATTCGGATATGGATCTTCAAGGGCAGCAGGTTTGAGTCCATAAGCTCCGAGAAGATATTCTTTGCCCTGCACGCATTCCCAAAACCATGAATCGATGTTCTTTGCGATGTTTTGTGTTTTTAAAGCTTCTTTTTCTATCCTGTCTTGTTTCATAAATCTGGAAATGCTGACCCGATGCCCTATATAATTTATTCGTAGTTTGTATAAATCCGGATTGTCGAGCATTTCATGATATAAGTCCATTGCCTCTGCTATCTCTGCTTTTGTATATCCTCTTTCAAGCTCGCCTTTAATTCGAGAGATAGCTGTCTCAAATAACTTTGTTGGTTTGCCTTTTATTTCTTTAACATGAGAAAGGAGGGGTTCTCCAATCATATTCCAATAATCGAAAAGATCCTCTGCTGTTTTATAAAGAGGCTCTGGAATGGCAACAGCGCTATCGGCGCTGATCCCTACTGGGATATACTTATTTAAATCTATATTTATATTCGTGGACGAAATTGTCCTGCCCTCTGGACTTGTTTGTCCTGCCTCATTTTCCGCTGGACTTGTTTGTCCTGGGGCATGGACTTCCACGATTTTATTTATCATTGTTGATAGCAACTCATAAAGGGGTGTTGCCTCTAATTCATTTGCATATTCAAAATATGTATTGACGAGGGGCTTATAAATAATAGTATATTCGGGATTGATTGCGATTACTCTTGAAGTGCCTTGACGGGAAGGAATTAATTCGATGGTTATGTAGGAGTAATTTTGAAGATTTTTTAGAGCCCTTGAAATTACTCGGGGGACAACCCCTCCGACCAGCTTCCCCAAATACTCGTTTGATGCCCAGCAGTGCTTTGATGTCCGATCTAAGTTTTGTAAATATCCAAAGAGGATTTTTTCTGTCTGAGTAAGGAAACAATTATATGCGACTTCTCCCGGGATTCCTATTCCTCCCGGTCTTTGCTCATGTTGTTCTATTTTTGGATTTTCCTGTTCCATATTTCTCCTTTCGGTTAAAAATAAAAACCCCTTAGAAGAGGAATCAAGATCGATGAGAATCAGCCAAGACTTTCAACGATCCTGCCTTGGGAGCGAGGACTCGTTTTAGCATCGAATCCCGATCCCTCTTCTAAAGGGTTTTTGCAAAACATTACTTGGCTGATTCCTTTCTAAGAACAATCAATAGGGTTGCCCAGACTTCTATTGATCTTTATCTATATAAACGATTTTGAGGCAGTTGTAAATTTATTATTTTTTTTAGAAGCCTATGTCCTTCTTTAACTTCCTGATTGTGTCGGGATTCATGTCTTTGGGATCTCCTTCTTTGAAAGAGATTTGCTCGACATAGGGTATGATACCGGAGAGCTGAGTTGCCATGTCCTTACCTTTGCTTTCCGCATCTGGATCAAAGAGAACGAAAGCCCTCCTGATCTTCTTGCGGGCAATCATTGCAATCTGCTCCTTTGTCAGATGGGAAGTAAAAGAAGCAACAGATTCATCTCCAAATCGCCAAACCCCGGTGCAGCCTTCAAACATCAGCATCTTGTCCTTGACGGTATCGATATTATATATGCAATGCTTGACCGGGATGATCGCCCGCTCCGGAGGGCAATCGAGATATGGAGGACGTTTGTCTTGACGTAAAATATCCATCCCCGTAAAGCTTACAATCTGCCGATTGATAATGATCGGGATAATGACTCTAAATCGATATTGCCCGAGTTGCCAGACTGGGTGGAGATGGTATTTCTTAATGAGAGAATGTGGTTCGAAGCCCCTTGATCTGAGGTAGTCAAGGTGGATTTGTGGCCAAGTTTTCTCGATCTCGTTTTCCGGGAGTAGACTTTGCCATGTCCTTTTAGGGGGAGCAGGATCTTCCCATGGTGATTCGTTTGTTATATCCAGAGGGAATTCCCGGGCAATCTTTCTTGCCTGTTCATAATTGCAGTTTTCAATCAACTCGATGAGATGATAGACATGACCGGGCGGATTGTCGCACATCCAGCATTTGTATTGGAGGCTCTTGAGATTGATGCCTAAGTGCTCGCTGTGATCGACGCAGCCCGGGAGAATGCAATTTATCTCTATCCAGCCTCGTGTAACATTCTTTCCGCCTGTCTTGATCTTGATATCCCGGGAAGTCAGATAGGCTTTTATGTCAAAGTTGTTTTTCATTTTTTAAACTTCAAATACACTCTTCTCATTTGAATTCATGAATGTCTGTTGGTCCCCATTTTTGCCAACTCCAATTTGTTAAATTATCAAGAGACTGTCCGATGAATCTTTTTATGATAGGAGCAGCGTCTATAATTATTTTATTCTTATCTGTCTGGACATAACAAGTAAATTTTTTATTCGATATTTGGAGTTCCATAATTTAGCCACCCCTCCTCAGCATAGACAATCAGCCGGGCAACAGTATGCCGGGCGACGTATTCATAAGGATCCAAAAAGTCAGTGATCTTGATTACCTTCTTGTCAGCTGTCGCCCGGGATCCTCTGCCGATCTTTTGAAGAGTTGTTCTTTCTTTTAATCCCCCTGCCGCATTGATGACATGATTGAGTGAAGGGATATTGATGCCCTCCTTCCAAACGACGTTGGAAATCACTGCCTTGATCTCTTTTGATTCAAGCATATCTTGCAGCTCTTGCCGGGACTGCTTATCTGTTTTGCCATAGACAAAAGGGATATCCAGATCGAAGAGATCCATCGCCATTTCTTTTAAGATATGTCCGTGATCTGTATCGGCAGATGTTAAGATCAAAACAGATTCACCTGCTAAGATAGACTTATGAGCCTCTGTTAAGATCATACGATTGCGGGCGCGGTTTTCCATGATCCCTTTTTGATAGATGTCTTTGAATCTCTGAAGTTCTCCGATAGTCGGAGAATAGGGAACAGCCAGTAAGTTTATTAGTGGTCGTGCCAAAATTCCTGCCTCCATTCCTTCTTGATAGGAGAAGTCTCCTATGATCGGGCCTAAGTATCCTTCAAGAGTTAATAGTTCTTTCCTTTCTTTGATTTTGTGAGAAGGAGGGGTTGCTGTCAATCCGATTCTGATAGGGGCCAAAGTGTCTTCGAGGACTTTTGCAAACATTCCATTTTTATCTGAAAGATGGTGACATTCATCAAGTATGATGATATCTGCCCAGTCACAATGTTTTCTCAAATCTAAGTTTTTGTAAGTCTGGATTGTTGATATGAGGATTGTTGGTTCCTCAGGCCAATCAAAATAATTCTCTCCTCCTCCCAGTACCCAAACATTATTGAACTTGAATTGTTGCCTGAATACACGTTCTGCCTGACTTAGCAGATCGAGAGTGTGGCAGAGAAAGGAGATATGCCGACTGGGCCAGATAGAGCATATCCCTCCGGCGAGGATAGTCTTGCCCGTTCCTGTCGCACTTTTAATGACTCCTCTTTGGTTATCTATAATCGATTCAAGTATACTGATTTGATCTTCTCTGAATGTGATCCCGGGAAGCCGGGGAAGTTGTTCTGGCAGGAGTTCTTCGGGGAGATAGGGAATTGTCAAGGAGATGCCATTTTCATGACAATGTTTTTGAATACGAGGGAGGAGGCCTGAGAGAAATTTGCCTCCTCCCCTATGGATCATGCTTGCTTCATATTTGTTTTTTGTTTTCCCGTAAACCCCTCTCCTCCAATGTTCATGGGGATAAGACAAGCAGGGAATAACCAGCTCTAAGTCTTCGAGGGGTTTTAATCGGGAATAAGTTTGATCGATGACTTCAACTTCCATTATTGAGAGCCTCAATCTTTGCTGCAAAGTTGAATATCTCGTTGAACATTTGCTTGACAGGGCGAGCCTCGCCCCACTGCTTTTTTATAAGTTTCATGAGTCTTTTTATGTTGACCTGATCCAGCTGATCCCTGACACAGATTCTTATCATTTCAGCCGGGCAGTCAGCAATGATTGCGATTGCCTGTTTGGCTTCCTCTGATAAAGAAGCGAACAGTTTTTTCTTCTTCTCTGCGATCTCTTTCATCATATAGAGAGATTCCGGAGTATGAGCATTGGTGGAATCTGCGATCTCTTTTTCTATCTGAGAGATCATATTTCTTTCCAGAGTTGCAAGATGATCGAGATGAATATAATTGTTAAGATTGAGAACAGCCAGCGCCGCATCAAGAGCAAAAGAAGATTGAGGATCTTTTTGCTTTTTCTTTTTCATGATTTCTCCTCCTCCTCAGTGATATTATATATCAGATTTTCGCTGTGGATAGATTTATTTTTCTTCTTGCCGCAGAGTGCATGTTGCCTTCTGAATTGATCGAGATATTCTTTTTCCAGATAAGACGGATGGATATCCTCGAAACACCATCTCTTTGCCCCGCACCAACATTCTGCGAGGAGCCTAAATTCAACTTCCTCTTCGACAATTGTTTCTACCCTTCCTCCCGGAATGACTCTTTTGACAATCCAGTTTTCAATCACATGATCCCAAACGATAAAGCGATCATCGTCAGGTAGAGTAATAATTAGAGGGCCTTTGTAATCTTTGCCGAAGTCTTCATGATCTTCAAAGTGTCTATGTCTTGCCATTAGCGCCTCCTTAGACAATCAATGGCAGCTTGTATTCTGCCAGCAGCCCTTAGTGAGTTAAGTTTTTCTTTTAGTTTGATGAATCCCTTTTTGTCTTCGGAGGCGGCGAGGAAATAAGTTCCATCTTCTTCTTTGATATAATCAAAGAGATGATAGTCGTAGATTCTTTGCCCTGCAATTGTGTCGTGGATCTGATATCTTTCCGGGATTGGATTTCGAACTTCTGCAACGGGGATTTCATTGAGTCCTGTTGTTTTTGTCATGGTCTGGCCTCCTTATCGTGGTGGTAAGTAATGAGTTTCGATACCGCACTTTTCCCGCCTGATAATTCTCCGGGCTTCCTTTTCAAGAACTTCAGAAGCGTAGGTGGCAGGCAATATATTATTTCGCTTTGCCTCTCTTTGCAAGGCTTTTTTTGCATCCACAGAGATATATGATCCCTGCACAACTCGTTTAATCCTTGGCATTATCTATTCCCTCCTGATCGTAGAATTTTTCCCACTTCTTTGACTCTCCTTTTTTGCAAGTTTTGTAATGGACGATGAGATCGGGATCATCGTCGGCAAGGGCTCCACAATTGATGCATTCATAGACATCCAGATTATCTGTGTGATGAATGACTTCAAGCTCATTGCATTTTTCTTTATCAATCAAAGTTTTTGTTTCTTGTTTGTGATCTTCCCATGTTCTTCTAAATTGCCAACCCAACCAAAAGGATATTCCGATAAGCAAAATCACTCCTATTGCCAATTCCATAATTTACCTCCTTATCCTTTTCCTTTATTAATTTTGAGCTTCATTTGATAGATGTCTTGTTTGCGGATTACTTTTCCTCCAGTTGCTTTAATCATAGCAAGATGCAAATGCCATGGGGCTTTGATCCATTCAGTTTTCATCTCTGCCTCCCTCAGGTTATTTCCCAGCAGATTAAATCCTCATCGACGCGGACAAGTCTCAACTCTTCACCGTTTTTCTTTGGCTTGTTTTCTCTTGCCTCTTTTAGAGTCTCGTAGTTTTGCCCTTTTGAAACCAGTTCTCGCCTTTAAGGACTTCCCAGTGATAGCTTGTTTTGGTTAATTGGTAGATTCGTTTCATGATTCCAAAGTCTCCTTTACAAAGTTTTTGAGATTGCGATTCATCTTCATCATTAACTCGATGACCTTCTCTACTCCGGCAGTGCATTTGAATTCCCACTGGATTGGATTGCCGAGAAAGTCTGTCTCTTCATTCATCATCTCTTTGGCCAATCCTCCCGGGCTGATTGTGTAAGTATACCAGTTGGCTGGATCGATGAATCTTGCCTGACCGATAGGAGTTATTTTTTGCAAGAAACTTGACCATCTCGCAATTGTTGGTTTCTTGTTGTTGATATAGGCGACAACTCCCGGGTAATCATCACAATGATAGCAATGATCGTATCGGAGCATATCGCCTATTGGTAGGGTTGCCGGATTGAGTTGATCTTCGACTTCATACATCTCGATCTTTTTCACTATGATTTTTGTTGACTTCTTTTTCATGATTTCTCTTCCTCCTTTATTTTATGTTTGTTGAGAAGGGCAAGAGCTGTGCCATGCAGTCCTCTTCCCTTCTTGTAATACATCTCAAACCTGCGGGAAATATATTCCGATTTGAGATGATAGGTATATCTCTTAATATTGTCTGGCTCTTTAACGACAAATAGAGAGATATCAATCACGCCATCTGGATGTTTTACTGTTGCTTCATGAATCAAATGCATTTGTCTTGCCCTCCTTTCAGGCTGACCCTTCTGTTCTCAGTGCTTCGGCAAGATCGCCCAGTTCGTTATATGCCTTGTCAAAAGCGCTTTCTACAAAGGGAATCTTTTCTTCTTTAAAAATAGGCTCCATTATTTTTCGGATTTCGTTTTTTGGGATGTAAAGTGTTTTCTTTTGATTGGCGATGTCAAGGACAAAATCTGTGTAGTCAATTAATGTTGGCATGATTGTCTCCTTTCTCTAAGTTTAAAAATCGAGGGCTCTTTTTAGATGCCCTTCCTGTGGTTTCGGTTTGTCTGGTTTCTTTTGAGGTATAAAGGGAGGATATTCACCCGGTCTTAAATCCCTTCGTTTGTTTGCCATGTCTTGTAAAGTTCGGGAAGTTTTTCGGAGAGGCTTCCCATCCGATAATTTTCTTGCATCATATCGTCTGCGATCTGTATCCAGAGACTCTTTAATAGTTTTATTTCCCAGTGAAGACAATCTTCTCTCTGCAGCTCTTGCCAATGCAGGGTATCCAAATACTTCAGCTGCTTTTATGAAGCTTCTGAGCTTATCTGTCTTTGTGATTTTGTTGAGACGGGTAAGAAGCTGTCCGGTAGTCATTTCTTGAAATCTTTTCCTTTCGTGATCCATCAGGTCTTTCATATCTCCTCCTTTCTCTTCTCTAAGTTTTGTTTGATCTCATCAGTGCTGTCATTAACAGCAGACCCGGGCATTCTATCCCGGGTTTCGATCTTTGAGTTAGAATTGGATATCTCTCTTGAGTGGTGTATCAATGTAAGTATTGATCTGCTCAAGGAGCTTCTCCGCTACTTTGGCGACCTTCGTCTTCGTCTTGTCATTTTGCAGGTCTGTATCAGAGATGCTTGCCACCTTCAAATTTACCTCGCCCAGAGTTTCCGTGAGGGCTTTGTCTCCGGAGATATTGAGAACCGGGAGCAACGAGATCAAATCGCGCAGGCCTGACATGACAGCCTTATCTTCTTGAAATCTCATTCTATCGGCGCTCAGGCGATCAACGATTGTCTTCACCGCCTCTGCCAATCTCTTCCAAAGATCCTTGGAGATATTGCCGTAACGATCAGAGATCGAGCCGACTAAGTTTTTCCTGACCTCTGCGAGAAGTTTTTTGTTTGCTTCGATTACAAAATGCCCGCTATTAGGAACCGGGAAGTAATCAATCTGGATCGACCACTTTGCCGCGAATTCGTCGAAGCTCAGATAATCATTTTCATCCCAGAGATCGCCCAGCGATGCCTTCGCCTTTACAAAGACCGCCTCTTGATACTTCGGTTTAAAGTCTATCAATTTGTCTTTCAATTCCTGAGAAAGCTCTTCATGGGTTTTGTTAAGTTTCTCCATGTTGGCGACGGGCAGCATCCGGACTCCTTTTGTCCATGGAACGGTCAGGGAATAAAACATCTTGAGCATTTTTCTTTGAGTATAATGGAGAGGTCCGGCATCTGTCAAGAGCTTCTTGATTACCCGGGCGCTGGTCTCATCGGCATGCTTTCTCGTTGTAAGTTCATCGGAAGCTTCTTTGTCATGTTTATTGACACCAAACTCTGTCATGGTAAGGTCAGCCAGTACCGCCACTTTTCCTAAATCTTGAATTTCTTCTTTCATGATTGTTCTCCTTTTTATATGAGTTGTAAGTTATTGGTTAGTGAGAATGTGCATGATCGTGATCGTGAGCCCCGTGATCGGCATCTGGATCCTCTTCAATAGTGACCTTGCCGCCCATAAGTTTATCCATCTTTGTGAGAAGCTCGTCAGCCGACATATGATTGCCGCTGCTGATCTCAGATGTCGTGACAACGATCGTTCCGTCTTCCAATATTTTGAATGTGATGCTATCTGCCATGATTGACCTCCTTAAAATCTTTGGAGCTGGAAAGTATTTTCGTCCAGCTGATTTTTGAACCACTGATCCTCTTCGCTGATCTCATCAATGACACACTCGCTATATGTCCTCTTGAGCGAGTTGGAGAAGTCTGCAAGTTCTCTGTCATTCATGCTTGTGCTTTGCAGCATCCCGTTTCGGAGATCGATGACAAAAGAGTTGTATCCACCGCTATTTGCGACGATTGTATATCCATCGCTTCTCATATAATGTCCGAGTCCTTGTTTCTCCAAAGCCTTTTTCAGGATATCAATATTCTCAACTCTGAATTGAACTGTTGCTGTTCTTATCTCGTAGCAAGGCATATTCTGTTCCTCCTCTAAGTTTTGTGAAGGGGCAGGGATGACCTGCCCTTGTTTGATTACATATCAAGTTTGCGACCGGAAGATTTCTTTTCGGCGACGACCATTGCCTTTGATGCCGGGACTGTCCTGCCTTCCTTCCATTGAAGCAACCAATCGATATCTTCCTTCATAGTTTTGCTTATGGGAAGAATGAGCTGATCGGCGTCGTTGGCATCTTTGCCTTTTGAAATCTTCTTAGCTGCGAGCTTGCACCAAGTCTCAAGTTCTGCTCCCGACCACCCTTCTGTATCTACTTTCGGGCATGCCTTTGCAGGCAGACCGTAGACTTTTTTGTGATGATTGAGAATCGCTTCTCTCTCTGCGATGTTCGGCAGATTGACAAAGATCGGAGCTGTATCCCACCTGCCTGCCCGTAAGTATTCAGCGGGCAGAGAGGAGATATCGTTGCAGGTCGCGAAGACAATTATTCCCGGGATCCGATTGCTCAGAAATTTAAGGAGCAGTGAATTGCTTCTGTCTGTCGATCCGCTATCTCCACCACCTTGTCTTCCCATCTTTGATGTTCCGGCTAATCCTTTTTCCAGTTCATCGATGAA
>QGNH01000901.1_pt1 | contig 15335 bp, 18 predicted proteins | sample 1735481 | NCBI WGS metagenome assembly QGNH01 (sample SAMN09239004, study PRJNA386568) | Viral metagenome, whole genome shotgun sequencing project. | reverse complement strand
AGGGGGGGCAAAATCTCTAGCGACCCTCGCGCCGTAGACCGTGCCCACAAGGTCCTCGCGCGTCCACAAAATGGAAGTTTTGCCCGAAATCTCCAATAGAACCGACCAAGCATCAATCCAGTTCCTGCGGAGTGCACTGAGGACGAGGGAAGGCTCCTCTAGCGCATCGATAACCACGCAGCCTTTGAAAAGGTGACCGAAATGGCTGGCAGGCCACGCAAACCCACAAACGTTCTTGCGATTACCGGCGCGTTTCAGAAGAATCCTAAGCGCGCCAGAGAGCGTGCGGGAGAGCCCCGGCCCGATGGACGTCTCGGTGATTCGCCGGCGCGCTGGTGTCCGCATCCATCTGCCGATCAGGCCGCCGCTCTTTTCGCGGAGGGCCGCAACGCCAACGAAGTTGCCACGGTCCTCGGCCTCGATTGGGAAATCGCCAAGACTCTGCGCCCCGACGCATCCAGCGTGAAGGTAAGCGCCGACAATGAGCAGCTCCGCGAGCTCTGGGCCGAGGTCGCGACGATGGCACCCTGGCTCACATCAGCCGATCGCTGGACGGTGGCCAGCATCTGCGAGCTTAAGCTGCTGGAGATCAAGCGCGTCATCAAGCCCGGCGAACGCGCCGAGCTCGGCCGGCTCTGCGGCAAGTGCGGTCTCAACCCCTCTGATCGGTCGCGGGTCAATACGTTCCCTTCGGCGTCCAAGGCGACTGCGGCCGCCGATCCGCGCACCGAGTACATGCGAAGGAAGATGAGACCCGGATAATATGACGAAGCGCCGCAGTGTTGCTGAAAAGTACATCGCGGATGTTCTCGCCGGCCGGATCCTCACATCGAAGTTTGTCCGTCTCCAGATCGAGCGCCATCAACGCGACCTGGTCGACGGTCCAGCCCGCGGCCTGGTCTTCGATCGCAAGGCCGCTCAAGACGTCATCGAGTTCTTTCCGCTCTTCCTAAGCCACCATGAGGGAGCGTGGGCCGGCAAGCCGTTCGAACTCCGGCCCGACCAGCAGGCCATGCTTTGGATCCTCTACGGATGGAAATGGGAAGCCACTAAGTTCCGTCGTTACAAATACGCCTATGTTGAACAAGCACGCGGCACCGGCAAGAGCCCGTTAGCGGCCGGCCTCGCTGTTTACGAGTTGTATGCTTTTGGCGAGCCGGGTGCTCAGGTCTATAGCGCGGCCACCGACAAAGGCACCGCGAAGGTGGTATTCAACAATGCGAAGCAGATGGTCGAGGACTCCGACTATCTACGCCAGCGGATTCAGTGCGGCGTTGGTAATATGTGCGTCCAGGAGACAGCTTCGTTTTTCGAGCCGGTGTCTTCTGAGGACAAAAATCTTCTCGGCAAGCGTCCGTCGTTTACGGTCCTTGACGAACTTCACGCGCATGTGAGCTCAGGAGTTTGGGAGGTATTTGATTCGGCGTCGGGCAAGCGTCCGAACTCGCTGATGTTTGCGATTACCAACAGTGGTTATGACCGCCATTCAGTTTGTTGGAACAAACGCGAGTACGTCGCCAAGGTTCTGCAGGGCATCATTCCAGATGACACCTGGTTTGGGTGGATCTGCGGTCTCGACGGCGAAGACATCAAGGATCCCAACGGCTGGAAGAATGAAAAGAACTGGATCAAAGCGGCGCCGGCGCTCGGCACCATTATCCGCATCGAGGAGATGCGCCGCCAGGCGGCTCAGGCTGAAAATGACCCCTCAGCCCTTAACACATTTCTTCGTTACCAGCTGTCCGTTTGGACATCCGGCCATAGCGCCTGGATGCCAATGGACAAGTGGGATTTGTGCAACTTTGTCGTCGATCCCATAAGCCTGCGTGGCCGCAAATGTACCGGCGCTCTAGATCTTTCGACGACGACTGATATCTCAGCGTTAGGGCTTTTGTTTCCGCCATTTGAAGACGATCTCAGATGGTCGATACTTCCCTTCTTTTTTCTGCCGAGAGAGGCAATCGAGAAGCGTAGCAGGCGCGATCGCGTCCCTTACGACGTCTGGGCCCGTCAAAAACTCTTCATCCTCACGAATGGAGACGTGATCGATTATGACTTCATTCGGGCCAAGGTCAATGAGGTCGCCGGCGAGTTTGAGATTCAGGAGATCGCCTACGACCCCTACAACGCGCAGCAGCTCGTCACCCAACTCACCGGCGACGGTTTCACTATGGTTCCCATCCGGCAGGGTTTCCTTAGTCTCAACGCGCCAACCAAGCGGCTGATGGAGTTAGTACTTACGCGCAAGTTCGCGCATGGCGGTAACCCCGTACTTCGTTGGATGGCTTCCAATGTGATCGTATCCCTCGATGCAGCGGGCTGCATCAAGCCCGACAAGACTTTGTGTCGCGAAAAGATTGACGGCATCGCCGCGACGATCACGGCCCTGGCGCGCGCCATTGTCGCGCCTGAGGAAATAGGCGACTTTATCTCTCCCGTAGTCCGGAGCGTGTAATGTTCAAGACAATCAAGAGCGCGGCCAGGCGCATGACGAAAGCCGCCGCGTTCGCGTTCGACACGATCAGCGCCGGCTGGTACGCGCGCAACGGCTACTACGGCATCTACTCCGCGCTCTCGGGGGGTCTTCCCGCCTGGTCGGGCGAGCCGGTTTCGACCGAAACAGCCATGGGTCTCAGCGCCGTCTGGGCCTGTAACAAAGTCATCTCCGAATCCGTCGGATTTCTCGGCCTCGACATGATGCAGGCTTCCGGCGATACCAAACAGCTGGCGCTCAAGCATCCCATGTACGCGGCGTTGAAATACGCTCCAAACTGCGAAATTACCACGCAGAATTTTACTGAACTGCTCACATCGCATTCCGTTCTGCAAGGCAATGGCTTTGCTAAAATCGTGCGCCGCTCCGGGACGGGGACTGCGGTTGAACTCTATCCGATTCAGCCGCAGATGGTTTTCCCCGACCGCGAAAAGACCGGGCAAAAGCGCCTTGTCTACGTCGTGCGCGAGGAGCATCAGCCCGACAAAATCTACACTGTCCAGCGCGACAAGCCGCAAGACATCCTCCATCTCCGCGGCCTCGGGTGGGACGGGGTCCGCGGCTACAGTCCGATCACTATGGCGCGCCAGTCCATCGGCACCGCTATCGCGCAAGAGCGCAACGTCGCCAACTTCTACGCCAAGGGCGGCCGCGTCCCCTACGTGCTAAAGCATCCGGCCAAATTCAAAAACGACCAGGACGCGGATAAATTCCGCGCAGACTGGGAAAAGACCTATTCCGATCCGCACAAAGCCCCCATCCTCGAAGGCGGCCTGGTCTACGAGAGCATCGGTCTCTCGGCGGCCGATGCGCAGCTCATTGAGAGCCGCATGTTTACCATCCCAGAAATTTGCCGCTGGTTCTCTGTTTTCCCCACCATCGTCGGCGATCTCTCCAAGGCGACCTTCTCGAACATCGAAGCGCTCGCCGATCAGTTCGTACGCTTCACGTTGATGACGCACCTCACGCGCTGGGAGCAGGAACTCTGGCGCTGCGTGCTTACGCCCGACGAGAAAGAGCAGGGTTACTTCTTCCGTCACGATCTCGGCGCCTTGTTGCGCGCGGACTTCCAGGCCCGCATGGCCGGATATGCAACCTCTCTGCAAAATGGCATCGAGTCTATCAATGAAGTGCGGCACCACGAAGGAAAGAATCCTATTGCTGGCGGCGATGAACACTTCGTTCAGGTCAATCTCGCGCCCGTGCAGAACATGCAGAGCGCAACCCCCGCGGCCCGCATCAAGGTTGGCGGCGACAAGTAACAGTCCCAAACGTGAATCAGGAGCGAAGATGAAAAACAAGCAACGTCAGTTTCGGATGGCGGTAAAAAACCTCACTGAAGATGGATCGTTTGAGGGTTGCCTGTCTCCCTACAACAACATCGACGAGGGCGGCGACCTGGTCGAGCCAGGCGCCTATACCAAAACAATCCAGGAGAACGAGGGGAAACTGATAGCGCTTTGGCAGCACGGCGTCAAGGATCCAATTGGCCAACTGCTGCTCGATGACCGCCCGGACGGACTGTGGTGCAAAGGGCAATTGCTGCTCGATATCCCCGAGGCGAAGAAGGCTTATTTGTTGATGAAAGCCAAAATCGTCAGGGGCTTGTCGATCGGCTACGACGCCATAAAAGCTCAGGTTATCGACGGCGTGCGTCATCTGAAAGAGATACGTCTCTACGAGGGGTCTATCGTTACTTTCCCCATGAACACGCTGGCTCTGGTGGCCGACGTCAAGGCGCGCGGCGAAGCGAAGGGCGACTTCAACGAGGAACTCAACGAGCGCCAGATATCCGACGCTGGTTACCAGATGATCTACGCGTTGCAGGACGCGCTGTCTCAGATCCCATGGTATTCGGGAGGGAAGCGCGATGAGATGATCTCCGCGGCGGAGACCGTGCTGCAGCAGTTCCACGACGTCTACATGGAGTACCTGCCCCAATATCTCGATCTGCTCGCTGAGAGGTACGGCACCGACACCAAGGCCTGGGCCGGCAAGCGCGAAACCAAGGAAGGCCGCACCCTGAGCGCCGCCACCAAAGGCACGCTTGGCGACTGCCATGGCCATATGAAGTCCGCTTTCGATCTGTTGACTGCACTGCTTGGCGCGGAAGCCGGCGACGATCCGGAAGATGATTCCGAAGACACCACTTCCAAGTCTGCAGCCGCGATGAAAGTAAAGTCCGAGCCGGATCCTCTCCACTCGGCGGCCGAATCCCTCAAGGCAATGAGGGCGCTCCTCTCGTAGGCGTCACTGCGAGCCAACCCGCAACCCAAATCCACGCAAAGGAGAGTTTCCTTAATGGAGCTCAATCAGGAATTGTCCGCCCTTCAGACCGATCTGAAGGTATATGTTGCCAAGGCCGCCGAAGAGAAAACCCAGTTCGGCACGATGCTCACTGAAACCAAAACCGCCGTCGAGAAGCTGCAGAAGCAGATTGACGCCGTCGACCTCAAGCTGGCCGATAAGCACAACGGCGGAGCGCCTGAAGTTTCGCTCGAAGAAGAGCTCAAGTCGAACGAAGACGTTGCCCGCCTCATCAAGAACCGCTCCGGCCGCGCAACCATCACCGTCAAGTCCAACCGCTTCGAACAGAAAACCACCATCACCGCCGCGGCCGTGGGCGCTGCCACGTCGGGCGTCCTCACCATCGACCGCATCGCCGGCATCACCCGTGAAGCGCGCCAGACGCTGCGCGTGCGTGACATGCTCGTCGCCCGGCCCACGCAACTCGCGCTCGTCGACTTCATCAAGATAGTCACCCCGCCCTCCAACGCCACCATGACGGCGGAAGGCAATGCCATCGTCGAGAACGCGGTTACCTTCGCCACCGCGTCGGAGAAGGTTCGCACCATCGCCACGTTCATCCCGGCGACCAAGCAGATCCTCGACGATTTCACAGAGTTGGCCGGCTACATCAACACGTCGCTGCCCTACTACGTCAATCTCGAGGAAGAGCTGCAGATGCTCACCGGCGACGACAGCGGCGAAAACCTGCACGGCCTCATCCCGCAGGCGGCCGTGTACAACACGTACCTCAACGCGCTCGGCGACAACAAGATCGACGAACTCGGCCACGCCATCACCCAGATCGCACAGGCCAAGGAAATCGATCCCACCTTCATCGTCCTCAACGTGGCCGATTGGTGGGCCATCCGCCTGACCAAGGACTCCTACGGCCGCTACATCCTGGGCGATCCGCAGAGCGCTGTGGCTCCCAGCCTGTGGGGCCTCGACGTCGTCCCCACAACCTCCATGACTGTCGGCCACTTCCTGGTTGGCAGCGGCGTGGCCCCTGCGGCCGAGATTCGCGACCGCATGGGCATGCAGGTGGAGATCTCCACCGAGCACGCGGACTTCTTCCAGAAAAACATGGTCGCGATCCGCGCGGAAAAGCGCGTCGCGCTCATCGTCAAGCGTCCCAACGCATTCGTATCCGGGACCTTCAGCTAAACCTCAACCTCAATCGGGCGGGGCCTTTTGCCGGGCCCCGCCGGGTTGAACCGATATCTGCGAAGTTGGAGAACTGCCATGCGGATTGAGTTTGACGGAGAAACCGAAACCTTGACAGTGAACAGCGTCGCGATCGCGCTAGCTACGCTGGAAACGATGAGGAATCCCAACCTTGACCGGCCATACCACTCGGTGTCTGAAGGAGATGTCGTCATAGAGACACAAGTTGCTTCCAACCCCTTTTACCGCATCGACGCCCCTCCGAGAGTCTACGAGACTAAAGTTGTCACACTCGCCGAAACCAAGCCAGCCAGGCTACGGCCGCGCTCCTAACGCCTGACGCCTGACAACTGAGAACTATTTCTCGGAGCTCCGCAATGACGAACTTTCCTTACGGCTATCCCTACATCTCGCCCTACGACTCAAACTTTGATTCGTTTGGAACATTGCGCCTCACCGATACCGATCCTGCGCAGACGTTCGTAGAACCGGTGGCGGTGACCGATGTGAAAGACTATCTCCGCATCGACGCGGGCGACACCGGCCAGGATGCGCAGATCGGCGTCATGATCTCTGCCGCGCGCGAGCAAGCTGAGATTTTCCAGAACCGCGACCTGGTCCGGAAACAGTGGGACCTGCATTACGATTACTGGCCCGCATACCGTATCCAATTGCGCGCGCCCTGCGTTTCCGTCGACCTGGTCGAATACACTGACCTAACCGGCGCCGTTACCATGATGGCCACGCCCGCCGATTACTTTGTCGACATAGCCAAGCAGCCCGCCATCGTCACGCCGCCCTGGAATCGTTCCTGGCCGGCGTTCACGCCAGCTCCATCGTCGGCCATCCTGGTCCGCCACACGTCCGGCTACACCAATGCCTCGCCGTTCTGGGCCGGGTCTGGCGCGCGCGTCAAGATGGGTATGCAGATGCTCATCAGTGCATGGTTTGAGCATCGCATTCCGTTCGAGCGCGGGTCCTCTTCCGATGCCGAGTTTCCGTTTTCCGTTACTTCGTGCCTTAGTTATGGGGCACTTGAGAGGGCGCGCTGATGCAATCTATCGCCATCGTCGTCCTCAACTACAACACCGCGGCCATTACCGATGCCCTGGCCCGCTATCTGCGCGAAGTCCTCGTTTATCCCGACAAGGATGTTTTCGTTATTGATAATGGCAGCAGCGCGCCCCCCGCGTCGGTCACTCATAACCTTCCCATCAACATCGGTTTCACGTGCGGAATGCACGAAGGCTACAAGATCGCTTCCGCCGCGCGGCACTACGATGCGTACTGGTTTCTCAACTCCGACATCGCCTTTGATGATGGCGGCGGTGTTCTCGCCGATCTGGTCGCCGTGCTTTTTTCTTCGGATCATTATGCGCAGATCGCACCTCAGCACAACTCGCCGCATCCGCACATGCGCAACGCCAATGCGCCGGCGCAGATCGTTCCCTGGCTTGAGCCTACGGCCACGCTGATTAAGGCATCGACGATTGAGAGGGTCGGCTTTTGGGAACTTGCGTGCACGCTGGGCTGGGGTATCGATTACGATTACGGCTTTCGGATCAAGCAGGCCGGTCTCCAGAGTATCCTCACCGACCGTGCGCGCATCGTCCATAGAGAGCACGGGTCGCAGGCGAATCAGGCAGAATACGGCGCCCGCGCGCAGGAGGAGATGGTCCGGGTTCTCAGACGCAAATACGGCGACACCTGGTATCGCATCGTCAGTCCGGCTCTAGTCACCTCGCGCGGATCGTCCGCGCCTCCGCCAACGGCCTCCGCTCTCGTCGGGATGCTGCCCCTGGCGGTGTGCGCCATTTTCCGCAATGAGTCCCCATATCTGCAGGAGTGGATTGAGTTCCACCGCATCATGGGCGTTGAGAAATTTTATCTCTATCAAAACCGCAGCGATGACGATTGGCAGAGCGTCCTACAGCCCTACGTCGAGCGCGGCCTGGTCGAGGTCACCGACTGGTCGATGCCTGGCAATTGTCAAGGGCCGGCGTATCGCGACTGCTTCGCCAAGCAGCGCGGAAAAGCTCTATGGCTGGCCGTTATCGATATCGATGAGTTCCTTTTCTCACCTAAATTCGCCACTGTTCCGAAGGCGCTGGCCACGCTGCCCGATGCCTGGGGCGCGGTGGGCGTCAATTGGCTCATTTTTGGGGCATCCGGCCGCGAGGAGTACTCACCGGAACCGGTCATCGAGCGTTTCACTCTGCGCCCCGGCGATCACCACCACGTGAACACCCACATCAAGAGCGTCGTGCGCATGGCCCGTCAGGTTGCTGTGCGCGGCGATGCCCACCACTTCGAAGTATCTGGTTCCACGTTTAACGAGAACGGCGTCAAGGTCACCGGTGCCCACTCGCCGGCGCACACCAGCTCTCTGCTGCGCATCAATCACTACTGCACCAAATCGCGCCAGGAATACTACAAGCGGATCGCCCTGGGCCGGGTCGATGGCGTTGGCTATGTTGCCCGCAGCGTGTTTGACGAGCGGCAAGATCACGCGGTCGACGATCGCACCATTCAAAGGTTCTTGCCGGCACTCAAGGCGCGCCTGAAAGCTGACTCGGAGGCTGACTGATGGCTCTCTTTGTTGCTGATCCATGCATCATCAACCCCGGCGAGTTGCGCCACCTGGTGCAGATCCAGGCCGCCACCGACACGCGCGACGCCGCCGGGCAGCCCGTTTCCGCGTGGGCCGTTGTACTCACCACCCACGCCAAGATTGACGGGCCCAGCGGCATGACCTATAGGGAGTCGTTCCAAAACAACACTTTGGCATCCGTGTCGAGCGACTTTCTTACCATCCGCCATCCTGGCGCGGCGGTCGTCATCAAGCCCGGCATGCGCATCATTTTCGGCGATAACACGTACCTCATCCAGGCCGTCGACAACGTCCTCCACCGCAACCGCAAAGTCAACCTTGCCTGCATCCAGATCGACGCGGACTCGAACTAGGGGGATCAAATGAAAGGGACTTATGTATTTAACTCCCTGAGGACCGAATGAAGCCATATTACGAGCACGCGGACATCACGATCTATCACGGGGATTGCCGAGAGGTGCTCCCGCATCTTCCAAAGATGGACATCCTCCTTTGCGACCCTCCGTATGGGATTTCCTACGATGCAAGCCACAAGAAATACAAGAACGGTATCGATCGAGGGGATGCAGCGTGGGACACTGAGCCATTTGACCCCGCTCATCTTATCGCGCTCAATATGCCGACAATTATGTGGGGTGGAAACTGCTTCTCATCCCGTTTACCGGACGTAAGTTCATGGATTGTATGGGTCAAGATAGCGCGACAGGACGCCAACATTCGGCAATCAGATTGCGAGTTGGCGTGGACTAATTGCCTTGGTCGCAGCCGTGTATTTCAGCATCTCTGGATTGGGGCTTATCGGGAGAGCGAATCGGGAATCCAGAATTACCACCCGACACAGAAGCCCCTCGCTCTTATGCGCTGGTGTATCGGCCTATTCCCGAAGGTGGCGAGCGTCCTAGACCCCTACTGCGGCTCAGGCACTACGCTGGTAGCGGCAAAGGCGATGGGGCTGACGGCAATCGGGATCGAGCAGCATGAGCCGTACTGCGAGATCGCAGCCAAGCGCTTGAGCCAAGAGGCATTCGATTTTCAACCGGCAGAGGCTCGCGAGATTGCAACTGAAGTACTGTTCAAATCCCGCGGATCCGATGCCAGCGCAAAGGTCGAGCTGTAGTGGACACGATCGACATCAAGATCGACACCCGCGAGCTGGAGCGGGCGCTCAAGGCACTCCCGGAAAAGCTCCGCGAATCGGCGATGCGGAAGGCTCTCCAGGCGGGCGGCGACGTAATGCTCGAGGCCTACGTGGAGCACGCGCCGGAACGTACCGACGAGCCCACGCCGGGGAGCGATAGCCTGCCTCCGGGAATCCTGAAAGCAGACATCCGCACCGAGATCCAACTCGGCAACGGAAACCGGAATTCACGTATTAAAGTCGGCCCCGGCAAGATCGCAGCCCGTGTCGCTCGCTGGCAAAACAATGGGTGGAACCTCACCACGCACGGCTCAAAAGGCAACCGCCGCGTCATCAAGGCGATTCCCGGCAAGCACTTCATCGAAGCCGCCTTCGATGAATCGTCCGAGACCGCCGTGGATGTATTTTGCGCAACTCTTGGCGAGGCACTCTTCGGAACCGCCGGCGAAGGCCTCGACACCGCCGAGAATGATTCGCACGACGTCGAGTTCGGCTGATCGGGGTTTAGTTTTTCTATTCCCTATTCCCTAGTCCCTATTCCCTCGGAGCTTCCATGCCTCTTCCTGAAGGTCTCGTCGCATTCCTGCTCAACCAATCCCCGATTACCACCCTTATCGGCGACCGCATCCAGCCCGTTCCGGCTCCGGAAGACCTGGCACAGTATCCGCTGATCACACACCAAAGCGTTAGCGACGTGCCGCAGGACATGAACCTCGACGGGCCGTCCGGTGTGACTGAGATGCGCATCGTCCTCGACTGCCTCGCGCAGCGTTATGTTGATGCGCGCTCACTGGGGCGCACCGTCAAGCACATTCTTAACGGATATTCGGGCACACTGCCCGATTACACCCGCATCTACCTCATGCGCGCCACCCTCGTCGATCGCTTTGACGACGGCAGCCGCATCTACTGCACTTCTGTCCACGTCCTGGCGCAGTACGAGGACTGAAAAGCAGGGAATAGGGAATAGGGAATAGGGAATAGAAAGGGACTTACGTACTTAACTCCCCAGTGGAGAGAGAGAGAGATGGAAAAAATGAAACCGACAATTGGACGAATCGTGCATTTCGTGCAGAAAAAGCCAGACGGGTACGGTGACGCCCTCGTGCATCTACCAGCGATCATCACCGCTGTTTGGGGGGATACCTGTGTCAACCTGCAAGTCTTCACTGACGGGTCGAATTCGGACGCCGGAGAGACGAACCGGGTGAAATGGATCACTTCTGCAACCTTGGATGAGACGGAAACACCTCAACCGCGTACCTGGCATTGGCCGGAACGCGAGTAGGGAGTTAAGTACATAATCCCCAATAGAAAGCCGCTCGGCATCAGTGCTGCTGCTTTTGCTTTTCTGTTCCCTATTCCCTGTTCCCTCGTCTCGTCCCTCGTCCCTCAACCCTAAACCTGTGTTACAAGGAGCAATACCATGGCCGCAAGCAAGGGCTTTACCGGCAGCAAAGTAGTACTCAAGCTTGGCGCGACCGCCCTGGCTCAGGTTAAAACCCTGCAGCTCAGCGGTCAGAAGGTTACCTACGAAGACATCAGCAACCTCGATTCGGCGGTTCTGGGCACCAGCGCCGTCGTGCTGAAAGAGAAACTGCCCACCACGGCCGAGCCGGGTACTCTGGCGATCGCCGGGGTCTATCTGCCTGCCGACGCGGGCTACGTGGCGCTGGCCGCGGCCTACGAGTCGCAGGCGCTGTCCGTCTTCACCATCCAGCTGCCCAAGGGCCCGGGCCAAACCACCACGGGCAATCTGTTCACGTTTTCTGGCTACGTCTCCGAGCAGCCCAACCCCGACGTGCAGTGGGACAAAACTCTCACCTTCAAGACCACCATCGAGCTCACCACCGAAATCGTGGTCACCCCCGGAAGCTAATCAGCTCGGGTGAGCGACCTGCCCGAGAGAAACGAGGCCGCGTTGTAGCCAGAGCAGCCGCACAGCGAGAGCCGTCCTTTACTGGGCGGCTTTCACTGATCACTGATAACTGATCACTGAGAACTGAGAACTATCATGAAGAATCTGAAAAACCCCGTTTCACCCGCTGTCGTGCTCGAACTCGACGGCGAAGAATTTCCGCTGCGCTTCGATTTGGAATCCATCTCGGATGCCGAAGACGCCACCGGCCTCGCCCTGATTTCCGGGATGCGCCAGAATGATGTGAACGCTCCGCGTATGTCTATCGTGCGCGCCCTGTTTTGGGCCTGCGCCCGGGCACATCGTCCCACATTTACATTGGGCGAAGCCAAAGCCCTGGTCACGCAATGGAACTGGGGAGAGATCTGGACCAAGGTCCTGGAGGCGTGGGTCGAGGGTATGAAGAAGCCCTCCAAGATCGCTGCGGACCCTCAGACGGGCCAGAGCTAACCGCGCAGGAGCTTTGGTCCCGCATCTGGAGTCACGCGGTCTACGATCTCGGCATCGCGCAGGATCGGGTGTGGCGCATGACCGTGCGTGAGATAGCGCTACTTACGGAGCGTTTCGAGCGCCGCCAGCAGCGCGAGGACCTGCTGGTAGGCATCCTGGCAGCCAGTAGTGCCAATTGGGGCTTCCACGCGCCCAAGGACGCGATGCTGCAACCCTGGGATTTCGTTCCCAGTCTCAAGTCGCCCGTAGAGGCGGAGCAGAGCGACGAGGACATCGCCGCCCACATCAACGCCGTCCTGCTGCCGATCGCGGTACCGGCGGAAGCGGAGTGACGGCCCTCACAGAAATGAGGTGAAATGTTGAGCTAAACTGCCGTCCCATGGTAGGTCTCGCTGTCTTTTTGGAGTGCGCGTTTATCTTCCGGCCCGCTGAACCGAGCGGCGTTGGGATATTTTTTGGTTGTGGGGGCTGTGATCTACGTGATGCGGTTGCCGGTGGAGGGACTGACCGAGTCAGAGACCGACAGTTAGATCCGGTGTTACACTGCTGGGCGTGGAGGTAGGATGAAAATCGATAGCACGATCCAGAGCCGTTTTGCCACGGTGCCCGAGGTTTCCGAGCCGGAAACGGTCGCGGCAAAGCAGGAGCTATGGCTGGAAGAGAATAAGCCGCCAATGTTTGGAATTGCTCCGGAGCCCGTTGCGGTCGTTCGTCCGCTTACCTTTGGAAAGGTGTTCTGGGCTATCGTGCTTGGGAATCTTTGCTCGGCCCTGCTGATCGGGCTCATTTACGCCATCGCGACCGCTAAATAGCCTGTAAGTTTCACGACGAACAACCACAAGCCGCCTCTGGGCGGCTTTTCTATTGCCCGAAGGAGTTTGACATGGCCGTTAGCGCAAAAGTAGCCAGCGCCTACATCGACCTGGTCGCGCGTACCGAGGCCTTTGAGAAGGCACTCGGTCAAGCGACTCTGGAGACGCGCAAGTTTAGAGGCACTGTCCAGGCTGAGATGAGAGAAGCCAAGGGCTCTATGATGCTTCTCGGCGAGGAGATCGGCGTCCACATCCCGCGCCACCTGCAGACATTTATTGCTAAACTCCCCGGCGTCTCCGCGGCCATGTCGTCAGCCTTCAACGCGGTCGCCGTCTTCGCCCTCATCGATATCGTTTTTAAGGCCGGCGAAAAGATTGTCGAGTTCGTTAAGAAAAACGAAGAGGCCGCAAAAAAGAATGCCGCTATGTGGGAGGAGTCGCGGTCGAAGCTAGTGCTCAACAACAACGAGCTCGACCTGGCCAACATCAAGCTCGAGAACCAGATGGCCAAGCTGCAGAAAAAGCCGGAAAATAAGCTGGCCGAGGCGCTGATCGAAGCGCGTCTCGAAACCGAGAAGCTTGACGAAAAACTCCAGGCCGCCGTCAAGGACGCGCAGGCCCTGCTTGAAAAGCAGTCCGCTGGATTTCTGGGGAGCCTTCTGGGCAAGAGCTCTGCCGGCTATGAACAGACCATGCTGGAACAGCACGGGGGCTGGTTACAGAAGGCCGCGACGCCGGATGCGCAGCTCCAGGAATCAAAGAGCTACGCAGCTTCGCTGGAGACGCGCCTCGCGCAACTGACAGCGATGCAGCAAGAGAAACCCTCCTACCTCGATGCGGGCGGTCAGAAGCGATACTTGCGGGGCGCGAATGAGCACACGGTGTTCATGAGCCGCGGCCCGGTAAGCCATCAGCCCGAAATTGATGCGACCAAGGAACTGATGACGCGCCAAGCCATCGAGCAGCACCTTATCGAGGCCACGCTTGTAAACATTAAAGACCGAAACGCGCCGGCCGGTCTCCGGGGCGCCGCTAGCGCCGCTAGCGCCGGTACCGCAGCGAATCCCTACGCTGGAATCGACCGCCCCAACACGTCGATGTTCATGACGCCGGTTCGCGATCTCGCGCGGCAACTCCTCGCCGATGCCAATGCCGACAAGGCCGCCAACATCCAGGGCGACGCCGCGGCCGCCGCGATCGCCGCCAATGATGCATGGGGGAAGGTTGCCGCCAGCCAGTATAGCGACATCCCCGGGCTCCTCAAGGGCACGCAACCCAACGTCACCACCTCGCCCATCTCCGAGTTCAGCAAGGCCGCCAGCGGCGCCACCGTCGCCCTCGATGACCTGGCCGAGCAGTTCACCGACACTGCCGCCATAGTTCAGCAGCTGGTCGGCAAGTCCCTCAAGGATTTTAATGATATTGTTTCCGGGATCATGAGCGGCCAAAAGCATGCATCCTTTGGAGAGCTGGGACAGAAGCTTTTTCAGGACGCCAGCAAGTCGATGCTCGAACGCGGCGAGGGTTCCCTGCTCAAAGGCTTCGGCTTTGGCAGGAAAGCCGATGGCTCTCCGGAGAATCCCTTCAACGTCATCATGGCAAACGGCCTCCGCGGCGCGGCTTCCAGTCTTCCCGGCGCGGCTGGCGGTGGTCTGATGAGCATACTCAACAACAATGATTGGTTCAGCTCGCTCTTCGGCGGCCGCGTCTTCGGCGCGGGCGGCATCTTCGGCGGCGGCCATGCCCTGGGCGGCGATGTGGCCGCCGGCGTCCCTATCGACGTAGGCGAGATGGGTCGCGAACGCTTCGTGCCCTCGGTTCCCGGCCGCATCACGCCCAACAGCCAAATGGGCGGCGGCAACGTGTGGAACATCGACGCTCGCGGCACCGATCCGGCCCTCACTCGCGAAAACTTCCAAAACGCACTCGCCGCCACACATCACGCCGCGGTGGCCAACACCATGCGCCTCATGCAAGATCGCTCGCGCCGCGTGCCGGCGTAAAAGGCAGTTCTTAGTTCTTAGTTCTCAGTTCTCAGCTCCGGAGTAAATCAAATGAAGCCTTCTTTTTGGCTGCGCCTTGGCGCGGCGATCGCATTCGTGTGTTCGCTGGCATCTGCGTGTGCGCAATACACGACGGTGACCTCCGCGCATCTCGGCGGCATCCCTGCGGCCAGCGGCACCGTCTATTGGCAACCCATCACCGGTATCGCCGGTGCTCCGGCCGCTGCACGCGTGGGCACCGCGGGCGGCCAGATCGTGACGCCGCCATATCACGCCGCGGTAGCCAGCGGGGTTTCCTCGCTGGCAGTCCCGGACGCTCTGGTCGCCACGCCGAACATCTGCTACGCGGTCACGGCCATTGACAGCTACGGCAACACGATCCTCGGCAACGGCATCCAGCCGGACGGCATCCACGTCGCGCCCGGCGGCGCTTACGGCTGCGTGCAGCCCACCGGC
>QGNH01000169.1_pt4 | contig 15339 bp, 16 predicted proteins | sample 1735481 | NCBI WGS metagenome assembly QGNH01 (sample SAMN09239004, study PRJNA386568) | Viral metagenome, whole genome shotgun sequencing project. | reverse complement strand
GTAACATCAAACCACGGCGGCTCGCAGTGGGAATCAACCAGCAGCCCCATAAAGTCGCGGCCTTCCACGACCAGCGAGACGTGGTTTTTATTAACTTTGCGATGTACTTTGTCGATGAGTCCTTTTAATTCCTGTTTGCCGTTGACAAAAATTTCACAAACCAGACCGGGCGTGATCACAGTTTCCGGATTAGCCACCTCCAGATGAAATGCGTCGGCAGGCGTGTATAAATCAGAGTCAATTTGATAACTCAAAAAATTCTTAACCTTAATCCCCGGTATTTTGTTTTTTATATCCGCGCCAATGCGCAACTCAACTTTATCGGGCATAGACGAGCACCTCCCCATTGGTAAAGTTGGGCTGACGAATGTTATTGATACGCAACAGGCGTTCCGCGTCCGTATAAGGCAAGCCGTATTTCAGGCAAACCAGATGCAGGGGCATGGGATTATCCAGCGTGACTGCAATCATCTTCTCACGCTCCAGGCGCACGGTGTTGACGTGATTGAGCAGGTTTTCCGCCGTTTGTTTGAGACTGTCCATGTCGCGGGCTATTGCTATGGCTGCCTCCAGACGCGCGCGGACAATGGCCAGCGTCTCTTCCAGCTCCCGGATGTTCATTATCTGGATATCCGGATCGGCGTCGACAAAAGCCTGTTCATCGTCGGCATAGATTGCGGCCGCTTCCAGTGCAATCCGCTGGGCGCAGGCGATTTTGAGATGATCATTCATCACGGTGTCATTGCCGAAGGTTAAAAAGGAATCCTGCAAATCGGTAAAGGCATCGTCGAGCCGGGACATGAAGATATTGGGAAAGTCTCGCAGTGACGTGTAAAGCAGCGCCACTTTTTCCACAGCGCCGGTGATAGAGCCGAGTATCCGGCCCGGCAGATTTTCGGCATAGATGATCGTCGCCTGCAAAGAGTTAACCGGACTGACAACTTGATTAACCACGGCCTCGGCAGTGGAGATATAACCCTCGACACCGCCGACAAATGACCGCGTGATATTGGAATATTCCTGCACCTGCTCAAGTAATCCCTTATCGGCATCCAGCGTTTTCCCAACTGCACCGCCGTCGGCTGCGGGTACTTTATTTTTGATGTCGGAAGATAGTTTATCCTGCTGCTGATCCTGGCCATCAATATAGGCCTGTTCGCTTGAAGACAAAACGCTGGTGTCGGCTGCGGGTTCGGTATCGTCCTGCATTTGTTCGATGAGGGCGATATCCAGTTGCGCCGTGCGCCTCAGGTCATTGTGCTCGATGGCAATGGATTCTATCGCAACTTGCATCAAGCCGTATTTAGGATGAACGAAATCAATCAGCTCTTTTCCTTCAAGGCTGTTGATCAGCTCAATATGATCGCCGTAGGTCTCCTGTTCTTCATCATCCCAAAAATAACAGCGAATCTTCAGTGTGTGGGCCTTTTGCCCCATGTCTTCCAGATCAGCGCCGTCGGCATACGGGTATTCATACTGAGCTATCGCTTTGGAAAAAGTATCTTCAATGGTTTCCATCTCGAGCAGATAACCGGCAAGCATGCCCGTCTGAGTTTCTTCCGCAGAATTTTTTATGTCAGCATTATCGTCTGTGATCATAATTTAATTTCCAAAAGCCGTGCCACGGTCTAAGTCAACCCTGAACTCTGTGTTTTTCAGGGTGCCCATTTCCGCGATAATCCGGTTGTCTTTATCAATCTTGATATTAATTTTGATATCGTTTTTTACTTCCGGGCTCTTTTCTTTATTGAAGTAATCAGTAATCAACGCTGCCGCATCAAACATACCCTTACCGAACATACCCATCGGCCCCATACTATTAAGAACACTTGATCCTTTTTCGTAAGCTTTCGGTCCGCCATGCTCCAGATAAAGAGATGATGCTTCGATTCCTGCCCCACCGATAAAACCGAGAATACCCAGATTACCCAGCACTGATCGCGCTTTAGAAAATCCACCCGTTGCGCCCGGAACCATGCCGCCGCCACCCAGACCACCTGCGGGCATATTGGTGACGAAGACAGGAGTCCCTTTACCTAAAGCCCCCGCGATGCCGCCGAGGCCGCCTTTGCCCTTGCCGATGTCGCCGCCAAAATTAATCAGACCGCCAATTGCGCTGATCGACTTTTGCAAAAGAATTAAACCGCCCACTCCGACCATCGCGCCCAGTATGCCTTTGGCAATCATGGGGTGCTTGTTGAGCTGATCTAAAATACCGGAGACGAGTTTCAGCGCAGTGGTCATATGCTCAACTTTGAAAGTGTCCAGTTGGTTTTGAAATTCTTTCAGCTTATTTGTCATGGCTCCAGTTTCTGTATTAAAATCCTTATCCAGTCCGCCAGAAGCGGTTTTCAACTGCTGCACCTTTTTAATAATCTCCTCATACTTACCTGCAATTATTTCCAATGCCTTACCTGCTTCAGGCCTGCCAAAGATAATCCCGGCAACGGCGGAGATATCTTTTCCGGCTTTAGCGGATTCGTCACTGAGCTTTTTAATTTGAGGAAGTAGTTCTTCAATATTTTTTATACTGCCGTCTTTATTGTAAAACTCGATGCCGTGCGCTGATAATTCTTTGATTGCCGGTTTGTTTTTTCGCAGTCGATATAAACCGTTAAAGAGTGCATCTATGGAACTTTTTGCTTCGGCCCCTTCAGATGCAAAATGTGCCATTAGCGCGGCCAGGGGCGTAAAGTTGTTTATGCCCTCTGCCCCAATAAGGCGCATCGTTTTTGATAGCCCCATTAATGTTTGCAGGAATTCTTCCTCGTGATCCCGTACATCAGGAAACTTCAGGGCCATATTGAGCTGCTCCTGTAGGGCGGGCATATCAGTAATCAAAACTTTGTATTTGTCGAGCAGCTCTCCTATAGTCGCGGCATATATTTTACTATTGACGTTGGCGGCGACCGCGCCCTTACCGACTTGCGGCAGTAAGTCTTTGATGACATTTAACTCAATGCCTGTCGCGTTGAGCGCACGCGCCATATCCGCAAATTCGTTTTTGGAAAGCGGCACTTTTATCTTAGCATTGGGGCCAATCAAACCGATGATAGTTTGTCTCAGCCCCTGGATATCTTTAGCGCTTAAATCAGCGGTGCGACCGATTCTCCGCAGGGTGCCGTCGAATTCCATCATATCTTTGGCCATTGTCACAAAGCCATAGCTGATGCCGATTGCGGCCATGCCGGTGACAACAGAATTGCTGAACATCTTCATAGACTGACCGGCGCGCTGGAACGTCGCCGAGGTTTTGTCGCCAAATGACTTAATCTGTTGTTCGCCCTGCTTAAGCGCATTAATCAGCTTTTCATTTTTGCCGGATAGAATCAGTTCAACTGTGTTTTTATCGCCCATCTTTTACTTAGCGCCTTTGCGCTTCACCTTATATGTTTTGGAGTCTTTACTTGCCTGCTTATCCGCGTTGGCCAGCATCATGCTAAAGATGTAGAGCCATTGTCCTTCTGTAAGATCGATACCTGGTTTACCAAATACATCGTGAGCTGACGCAGCGTGTTCAAACTTAAAGCATTCCCAAGCATTGGATTTTTTTTTACCTCGGTGAATATTCTTTCCAGCGCCTTTTCGGAGAGCTTAAGCGGCGAGGGGCTTATTTCCTCTTCAAAGGAATTATATTCCTCAATGAGGATGTCTTTGGCCTCTCGGCCGATCAAACTGCGGAACTCATCGATAGAGGAGAAGTACTGCTCAAAAGTTCCATCTTCTTTTTTCTTCGCGGGATTAACGAGTGCGCGAAAAAGCGTCTGGGTATTGGCCTCGGAGTTGTAGGCGCTGACTATCGTTGCCGATACTTCGATTCCTTTTTCTTTGAATAGTCTCTCCGTGGCAAAAAGAGCTTCCTGTGTCTCCGCCTCGGTCAGAACGGCGATGCCGATTGTTTCATCGGTTCCCGGAAACTTGATCTCTTTGATATTACGCTTCCCCGCTTTTAACTTTTCGATGAGATCCATTGCTTTGCAACCTTTCTTTCATTTTAGCTGGATTCCCCGGTCTGGCCGGGGAATGACAGTAAGATAATTACTTTCTGGTCTTTGCAGAGAATTCGATGGTCTTAACCACTTCATTATCGCCATCAAACTTTGATTCTCCTTCTTTTGTAACATAGACACCGCCATATTTTTTACGGGTGCCGTTTTGATAATCGAGGGTGAGGGTTCCACCCTGAACCTGGGAGAAATCAAACTCCGGCGTATCAAACGGAACTACATAATCCGTCTTAACCGTATAACGCGGCATTATAGCCGCATGGCCGGTTGTGTTCATCAGGTTGACAGTTTTGTAGCGCGCGACTTCTCCCTCTGTTACTGATTTAAAGTCGGTAATGTTTTTGCCGTTTATTTCCAGCAACGCTCGCAATATATAAAGTTCTGACATTTTAAAATCCCCCTTAATCCCCCTTTAAAAAAGGGGGAGAGTCTATGGTTGGCGCGTGCAGCGCGTTTATAGTAACAAATCAATGCGACCGGCAAATACGTGCAGGCCGTTGACTACGTCCACGGGGATCTTGGCGTCGAGGCGATTCGGGTCTTGCAGATCCCGCTCGCAGATAACGCCGTCGGCATTATCATCAACCGCTTCGACAATTTCCAGATCCTGAAGTTGATACAGTACATCCATAATCTGATCGCGCACTGCTGCGGGTGTCTTGCTCGACAATTTTTCACGCGGGAATCTCAGCGCGATGCGGGTGCGGATGGCCGCCCGCACATAGTCGAGTGTGCGGATGGTGGTAATATCCAGCATGGAAATATCGTCAATGCCCTGCGGATCATGGATATAAGTGGTGATGGCGCGGACGATCTGGACAACTTCGCCGGGGCCTACTTCCAGCGGCGCAGCGCCGTTATTCAGGCAGCTTTCCTGCTCTGTCCGGGATAGCCGATCGGCAATAGCCGGAGCGGCGATATTGGCCAGAGCCAGAAGATTGAGTGGCCGTGCCGGGTCTTCTTCAAAGGCCATCACAGCGGCATAAGCGGCGGCGATTTCATAAGCGGGGCTTTTGGTGCCGCGCAGATAAGCGCACAAAATGCGGCCGGAATTGATTGCGCCGGTCAATGTGGTGACTGTGCCTAGCGCGTCGTCATCGGCGATTACTCCGATTCCCGGACGCTGCTCCAGCGGGCCGGAAACATTATCCAGATGAGTTTTGAGCGCGGCATAGGATGTGGCGTCAATAAACGGCACAGCGATGATATTGTATTGCTCGCCGAAACAGGCGGCCAGAGCCGTGGCGAGTACCGGGTCAACCGAGCCGGGTGTGGTTGCCGTGTTGACAGCCGTAAGTCCGGTGGCCGTGATGGTGACGGCAAAATCAATTTGATTAGCCACGGTGCCCTTGTTTTTGGCAGTGAAAACCAGCGTGCCGGTGGTGTGCACTACTGTGAAAGGCAGTGCCGGATCATTGGCCAACGCTGCTGCCAATGCGGTACCGGCGATGGTGGCGGTATCCGCCGAATTAATGCCAACTTCATAGCGGACGTTGCCAACATACAGAGTCAACACGCCGGTGGAAGTGGCCGGGCCGGTCAGCTCTATTGTCTGCACGCGGGCGATTGGAGATGTGGCGAAATCATCGAGCGCGCAAACAGTCAAGTCCAGATAGGCGTTTGCTTTGATTGCCGCTCTGACCATCAGGTGAGCGATGGAGCCCTCGCCAAAGTATCCCGCTGCTTCTTTATCGGAAAATACCTTTGTGGGTATGATCTGCGCGACAGTGCCGGTAGTCAGCCTTTGCGCGATTATCAGCATGCGCTGAAGGTTGGCCGGAAGCGTGCGCACCGCCAGTTTGGTGTTGAACTCAAAATACTTGCCCGGCTTGCGGATACTCGCGGGAATCGAATCAAATGCAATATTTTTGCTTGCCATAATTATTTGCCTCCTTTAATTTTTGCTTTTTCCTGGATTCCGGCCTCCGCCGGAATGACAGGGGCGGCAGGTATAAGTGATCCATCGTTGACCAGTCTGATGTAGTAGGCGCTATCCGGCACCTCCACAGCGTTCTGGTCATCGACATATTCTCTGGGCCTGTCTTCTTTCGGGCATCTCGTGCCCGGAGTCGCTTTAACTAACATAATGTGTCCTCCTTCTTTCTGGATTCCGGCCTGCGCCGGAATGACAAATATTATTAATCTCCCTCTTCCTCGCTAGGTGGCACTACAGGCGGGGTTTGCACAATTACGATTTCTTCTGCATCCTCGTTTTCATCATCCGGTTGCAGAAAATACTTAAGACCGACATAGAAGAGATCTGTGACCGCTTCATCATCGATCCGCTTTATATGATAACTGGTGCTCAGCTCCAGCGAATAGGCGATGAGCCCCTTTGATTTCAATTCTTCAGTAGTAGTATTGCGAAATGATTTGGGCACAAGCGGCGTTATTGCGAGCCCAAGCTTTTGCCCAAACAGACACAGAAGAACGCCTTCCATAATCGGATAAATGCCTTTACGGCGCTGTGCTTCGCTCTGCACGTTGGAAAAAACTACATCCACAAAAATAGTAACTGTCTGGCGAAGCACATCATCGGTGACTCTGGTAAAAGTGCCTTCTTCCGCCGAGACATAAACCGCCTGCTGTGGAATGCCTTCGATCCCGCGCTGCACGTCAATCTTTGCCGAGGCGGCTGTCAATTTTGCTTTGATCCGGGCAACAGTGCCTTCTTCAATGGCGCTTAACATACTCAATATTTCTCCATCGTTTTGCGGGTAAACAAGCGATCATCGGCGCTGACGGAAACGGAATCATTGGAGGCTTCCGACGTCGGGGAAGATCCAGCGCCCAGACTGATTTCGCCTTTTTGAATCTGGCCCAGAAGTTTCAGGGCGTTTTTATAACGTTCCGCGACGCCTTCCGGCGGCGTGAGTTTAACGCGCCTTGCATAGAGCCGGTAAACCGCGATATCACAGGCCAGCGTGTTAATCAGGCCGGGAGCGGGCGTAAGCGGCAAACTGTAACGCGCGCGCAGATAGCCGTCGATCATTTCTCCCGCGTCGGCAATAGCTTTGTCCACGTTGGCGGTAACAACGGCCACTGCGGGAACGGTGTCGTCCGTCAGTTCGATTAAGTCCTGTGACGGAACTATTTTTTCAAGATCGTTAAGAGTGCAATAAATCATAAAATATTCTCGTATCTCGTTATTCGTGAAGTGTGAAGCGAGGCACAAAATACGAACCCCGCTTCACGAGGTGCGCTTCACATGTTTCTATGTTGCGAAGGTATCGGCCCAGAGGTAGCCCAATGCGGCATCCACTAAAACTATATCCGTCTCTTCCGCTACTTCGTAAACATCCTGATGCTCCGGTGCTTCGCGCCAGGTTGTTGCTCTGCGTGCTGCACCGTCTTCATAGGCGGTGCGCGCCTGGTAACCGGGAGCGGGAACTTTGCGTCCGGGATTGACTGGGCGGTAAAACAGGAAGCCCATGCCTTTGCCAGCGTTGACTTCCCAGATATATCTGTTGGTGAAGGAAGTTCCCGCCTTGTTTTCTTTGGCGGTATTGACGATGGCTTCGCCGACCAGAACTTCGTCGAGTTCCAGCAATGCCGCCAGTAAATCGGCAGTCAACACGCCGCGCTGGGTGTATTTGATTTTGTCGAGAACCTCGGCGCATTGTTTCAACGCCCAGTAGGTTGCAAAATCAAGAACCAGGCAATTCGGCTTTACACCGGAGGCGGCCTGAATTGTTTTTGTCCCGTTGGCGATGTCCGTGATGAAGGTATTGGTTGCTCCGGCAGGAGACCAGAGGCCTGCGGCATCCTCACCGCCAACGTTGCCGTCACCCCATGTTCCGCCGGTGATCATGGCGGCGATACGCGCTTCTTTGGACAAATCGATCTTATCGGCGCAGAATTCCAGCGCGTCCTGATCGGGCTGCAAGGGCGGCGCGAATTTGGACTTGGAGAAACGGCGATCTTCATCGGTGACCTCGGAAGCAAAGGCGTATTCCTTGGTGGCAATCGTTGCCCAGTCTATCGGATAGCCACTGCGCTTGGCTCTTGCTCCGGGGCCGCGAATACCGGCGTCATTGCGGAACCACGCGCCTTTGGAATAAATGGCGATCTTGGCTTTGGGATCTACTCCATCGAGGATGCGGAAAACCTTATCCCCGATATAACTTTTGTTCTTGTAGGCTACGGAGACATTTTGCAAGGGCCCTGTAACCATGAGTTCTTTGACATTAGGCATTTTAAATCCTCCTTGTTAATTTTTAAGTTTCTGGATTCCGGCTCGTAGGCCGGAATGACAAATATTGTTTTTTAAATCCCCCTCCATCCCCCTTTAAAAAAGGGGGAGGAAAACTTGATTACTTAAATCCTAGTGGACAAATGTCCCGATACTGTAAATCGTCACTGCTTCCGTGCCGCTGCCGACGTTGTCCAAACGGCAGAGGAAACGCTTGGAGTTGTTCTGCGCGATGGTCATTGTTCCGGAAAGGGTCACACCCGCGCCAGCGGTCAGGGTAATAACTTCCGCTGCGTCCGCCGTATTGCGAATGGTGAACTCGAAACTGGAACCGGCAATGCCGCCTGCAAATCCGGCGACAATCGCCGCTGCCGAGGGGCTGACATCGGCTCTGCTGGCGCCGTTGGTGTCTCTCAAAATCAAACCACCGATCAGCTCTGCTGCCGTATAGGTTCGGACGCCTACGGTGGCGTCGATGGTGACTGTGGTGATAAACCAGCCGGTCTGGGTGATACCGGGTACCTGCCCGTTTAAGAGCACGGAGGCCAGATCATCTTCCGCGCCCGATGCTTCCAGTACCAATGCGCGGGCATAGGCCAGCGCCCCCGCTGCGGTTTTACCTTTTCCCGCATCAGCTGCGGCGACATATTCCGCTTTGACAAAAGCGTTGACGGCCACGGCATCGTTCATCTGTAACTTGCTGACGCCGATGATGCGCACTACGGCGGCCTCGTTGATGCCCGGCGCATTTTGCAGAATGCCGATCAGGCCTTCGGTTTCATTATCCGGACGCCGCACACCAGTGGATGTGAGCACCACGAATTTGTATTTATCGAGCGACAAATCCTCCAGCGCTGGAAAACTCAGGTCTAAAATTTGATTATCTGTTGACATGTTTGACTCCTTTTTAAAAGTTCGTGTTTCGTATCTCGTGAAGCGTATCTAGCGCTTCACCCTTCACGCATGACGCGCGACGCTTATCCCGCGTCGTCCTCGCCTCCTGGGATAGTTCGCTCTAAGCCCCAATAAGTTGGGGCAAGGCTCACTATTTGCCCTGGACTTCGGCTATATATTCTTTGGCCAGGTCAGGGTTTTCCTGCTGCACCTCGGCAAAGGCCGCGCTGTAGGATAACTCTTTTTTGTCTTTGATCTTGGCCCCGATGAGCGCCTCGACTTTAGCGCCTGCCGTGCCGGTTTCACCCGCGTCTTTATCCCGCCTGGCGACTTCGCCGAATGTGACCAGAGGCGTTGCGGATTCCAGCAACGCTTTCATGCGGTCGAAAGGTGTGGCCTTTTCTTTGGTTTCGCCAAATTCAATTTGATTATCACTTTCGGCCAGCGAGAAAAGTATTTCCGGCAGACCAAACTTAACCGTCGCGGGTGTTATCTTTCCGGTTTTGAGTAGCGCCTCGCAAAAAGCGGCTATTTCTGCCTTACGGCCAGCCAAACGAGTCTGTTTGCCCTTTTCGGCAAACTCTGCGGTGATTCTTTCGCGTTCCTTGGTTGCGGCCTCTGTTCTTACCTTTTCCAGATCGGCTTCCGAAAATTGACCCGCTGCGGCTACGACCGTTTTTTCATCGGGTATTTTCGCTACGACTTCGCCGAAGATTGCGGCGAGTTTCTCTTTTAATGCCATATTGCTTTCCTCCTTTTCCTTGTATTGCGTTATTGATGTTTCATTATTTTCGTCTGTAACTTCCTGTCTTTCCTGCGCCGCTGCGGCGGTGATCTCCTCGATATTGTAAGAGCTGATAACCTGATCCGCCTTTTCCACGCCGTCCTTTTCAATGAGGTAATCCCTCATCCGGCCAAACATCCGGGCAATGGATTCCCACGCCCAGATGCTCTGGTAATCGGAAAACTCAAAGGTTGTGACTTCACCTTCGTCAAAAGCTACATCGGGCAAGCCTTTAACAGCCGGTGGTATTGCTCCCAGAAAAGCGACATGCCGCAGTGTGCCATCCGGATAAAAGGCGGAACTCCGTTTTTTAAAGAGGCCTTTTTTAAGCATCTCCTCAAACTCCGGCTGGATCTGTTTGAATTTAGCCAGGAGCAGATTTCCTTGCTTTTTTAAACCTTCCACCCACCCATAGGCGGGAGCATCGTCCTTCGGGTGGCCGATGCAGGCGGGCGGCTCATGAGTGGCAGCGTTAAAACTAGCGACGGCCTTATCGATAAGCGCATTACCGTCGTGCTCTTTACCTGTGCTGTCTATTTGTTTGCCACCCTGAAAAATGGGAATCCAATCATCAAGACCTTTAAACTTAATCATTTATTTAACCTCCAACCAGTCTGTTAATACCTGCACGATATCTTTTGAATCCTCTTTGCCTATGCCCAAAAAAGGCCGGGCCGGGATATTGACTTTACGTCCACGACCAGCTTTCCCGCCGAGTTGATGGATGGCCCCGTAAACTTTATTGGTGCCTACCCGCAGGGTATTATCGCTGACCTGATGGCGGATAGAATCGCGCAGGTGATGACTCTCTGTGAGGATCATCGGGTTTTTCTTGTGCCGCAGCGTGGCCGGGCGTAAGGGCTTCCAGGGACGGCCATCGGCATCACGCTGGGCGGTAAACCTCTCGCCGGTATGCCGCAGGATTCTTTCACCGATAATATTTAACGCGCCGGTTATATTCTCACCCTTGCGGGCAATCCGGTTGAGCATGTCGTTTACTCCGGCGTCTTTAATTTCGATGGTTATTTCCATTCGTTTCTTAAAATCCCCCTCAATCCCCCTTTTTTAAAGGGGGAGGAAATACATTTACTTTTATGCTGCTGTGCCTACGTTGTAACCCCAGCCTTTATCGATGCCTACCGGTTCGCCCGTTTGCGGGTTGATCGGCGAGGGTGGCGCTGTCGCCATACCGTTTGCCGCCGCCTTTTGCTGATCGCGCCTGGTTGATGCCAGCACCGTGCATTTGCAACCCCAGCCGTTGGGCGGATAATGCGTATTCCACCAGGGATCGTCCCGTGGAAGTGTGATCCCGTTCCAGGCTAAATGTTCCGGGCGGGGATGGATGCTGTTGCCGTGCCGGTATTCCAGATACGGAAAAGCTTTTTGCACCGCCGGATCATTCAACTGCTCCCATCGCCCGGCGGCATGCGCCGTCCGGATGTTGGTGGAGTAAATAACCTCGCTGCGCCAGTTGCGGGAGCCGTTATAACTCCAGCCGTTTCGAGCAACGATGCCGTCAAAGTCCTTGCGGAACTCGGCCAGCGTTGTGCCTTCGGTAATGGCCTTATCCACCGCGCCTCGAAAATCAGTCAGCAGATCGTCTTTGTAAGCGCCCGCTACCGAAAAGGCTTTAGTGTGCTGCTCTTTCCAGAGATCCGTCCACCTCAACGTGGGAACATTCAACTTCTTTTTAAAGAACGATTCCTGCTCTTTAAACGGCAGTTTAAAGACGGCCATCAATGATGGCAAAATCCCCCCCGCTGGTTCCGAGGCGAATTCAGGACTTTTTTTTTCCGTAAGGCCCACCGGCGTCAATGTGCCGGTTTCATCGGCCACTTCATACCGGCCGGACATTTCAGCAATCATCAATGCGCGGGCAATGGTATTGCCCAGATCAGCCGGGTTCATCTCTTTAAATATACCCACAAGGCCGTCGCGCAGAGCGGTCAGACTCTTCGCGCTGTTAGTCAGTTTTTTTAGCGGGGCCATGAGTTTATCGGTGTCGGCCATCGACAGATCGGCCAGTTGATTCACCAGATAATCGGCAACATCCATTTCCACAGTGGCGTCGGCAAACTTCGCGTCAGACAACGGCGCTTGTGGTGTTTTCAAGGTTATTGTCACCAGATCATCGCCTTCCTGCGGAACGGGGATGCCGTAGGTTTCATACAAATAGCTTTTGGTAACCGGCAGGCCGATATCCACAATGAGCGTTTTATCGATGACGCTCTGGGCGGTAAGATCGGGCTTGGCGTGGGCATAGGTCTTGACTTTGGGATAAGCGATAACGCCCGGAAAATTCAAATCCACAATCCATTTGATCAGGTTATCATTGAGGCAGCCGTCCAGCAGATCCGCGTCGGCCTCGAGAATCTCCTGCCGGACATCCTCCTGCGATTTCTCATTGCCGAGTTTACCGGGAGTGCCTTCGCTGGATGCCGTTTGTCCCAGCACCGCTTTGGATATCTGTTTATCCATATACCCGCAAAGCTGTTCATAGGAGACGGTACCGGCACGAGCGGCCTCTAAAAATTCAATGTCCATCGTGTCGGGTATCTTAATGCCGGTGTCGGTCTGGATGGCTTCAATCGCCTCCATGAGACGGTCTTGCATGGCTTTGTCCGTGCCGGAAGGGTATTTGCCCTTCACGGTCGGCATGCCGAACTTCTCCAGGAAGATCATCCAGAATTTAATGCCATTTTTCTTGAACCACACCGGCCACCAGATGCGCTGGCCTAAGCCGCGACCATAAGGATTGTCGGAATCGCCATAGGTGAACGTGATAAATTTGCGCGGCGGCAGGGCTTCGCCGACAATCATGTCTTGCAGGGTAAGCAGGTGCAACTCGCGCTCCGGAGTGAAGACAAAACGCCGGGGATGTTTGCCGATGAATTTACTGATGACCAGATTGCCGTTTTCCACCTTCCAGATAGTTTCGAGATTATAAAAGCCGTAGAGGATCGCCTTGAGGAGTTCCTGACGCGCCTGATCGAAGTTGCAATTTTCCAGAACGGAAGAAACGTAATCGGCAACAAGTTGGTCTTGATCGGTGGAAGTGGGCCCTTGTTTTGAGTTTGCTGATTTGCCGGGAATGATCTCCCATTCCTTACCGACAAGCGCCAGATATCGTTGTTGTAGAACGCTGGACGCGTGGGCGTCGCGATCAACTTCATCATAAAGTTTTATTCCGCGCCCGGCGGCCTCGGTGCGCAATACCGGATCAGGATTTTCCAGCCTTTTGATCCACCCCAGATAAATATCGAAATCTTTTTCAATGGTAGCGATTTCGTCGGTGGTAACTTCAGGTTTTTTTGTTTCTGCTGCCATATTTTTCATCCCTGTGCGTATTTAGGGTCTGTCCGTATGATTATTCCGCCCCTGTCTCGCGCCACGACATGTTTATAAACAATGTCAATGAAACTCCCTGCCCATTGGAGTCATTTCGGCCTGTAAAACGATTGTGGGGCAAAAATGACGCTTTAGTTTTCTGCATATTTCCCATTCCTGGATTCCGGCCTGCGCCGGAATGACAATTATTTTTTTCTTAACCCTTAAATCTTAAAACTTAGCTCTTTACTCTTCACGTTATCGGCTCCCCATATAATTGGCCATACTGGAACCGCTCCCGATGCGACGAACACCAGTGGATTGAAATTCAATCGGGCCAGACTGAGTGGATGCGGCATGGATTGCCAGAGCCAATGCCCAAAAGCGGTCGGCATGGCCCTGCTCTGAACGTTCCGCAGTAAAGCGGATATTTCCGGCAACTGTTGTTTCTTTGGTGACAGCGCGCAGATCTGCGCGAACCTGCGGGTCATATGGAATGCGCAGTTTTTTATCTTCCATCTTGCCGCGCACGGGATAAGCCAGCGCTTCCTTCACCTTCGGTGTAAAGGTAACCAACTCGATTTTATGCTCGCCGAATTTTCTCTGCGCGTCATCGCCCCAGCCAATGCCCAGGCCGGTATAGTCAAAGCATGTCCGTTCAATGAGCGGATACCAGGGAAAGAGAACCTTTTCCTGATCCGGTTTGCTCATATTTTTCAGGGTGATTATTTTGCGGGTGTAAAGAGTATCGCCCAGGAGCTCCAGAATCCACAGAACAGTCAAATCCTTCTTGCGGCCAACATCGAGACCGGCAAAGAGGCGGCCTGGTGTTTGCTGCTCATACTCCATCTCATGATATTCGTTCGTTCCGTATTCACAACCGGCGATCAGATCATATTCCAGGAAGGCAGAGGCATCATCCGCCGGTTGACACATATATTCCTGTTGGAATGACTCTTCATCGGCGCAACCGGATTTGACGTAATCAAAATATTGCGCTTCATCCATCGCCTGAATTTCATCATCAGCCGGAAGAGTCTGCTGTAACTTATATAAAAATCCCTGGTCAAGGGCGTCTTGCAGCGTGACGCGGTGCATGCTGATTTTTTTAGGATTGTTATGCTCACGCACCTCACGGATTAGTTGATTGAAATAATTGGCGCTGCCGCGATGTGTCGAGATAACTTCCAGCGTGCCGCCCCAGGTAATACCGGGATAAGCGATAGACCATAACTTGCGGGGATCGGGATGCAGGGCGAATTCATCCAGGACGCGCGCGCCGCGTTTTCCTGCCTGAGCATCCGGGTTAGAACTCATGGAATGAATGCGCTTGCCTGAGGCGAAGTTGAGAACATAAGCGGAGATCTTGTTTTTCTCATCAATGACACGTTCGCCGAGATCCTCTGCGGCCATCTTCAGCAGTTGCGCCCACATCTTGCAGTCTTCGATAAAGAGGCGCGCCTGTAAATCATCGCGGCTGGAAACCCATTGATCGTTCTTTGCGCCCGCAGCCGCCGTGCGTTCGGTGCAACCATACGACGTGCTCCAGGAGATGCCAATCTGCCGCGCCTTTTCCATAAGCTTCAGCCGATTGCGATCAACAATCCATTTCTCCTGAAATTTCAGGAAGAGGCTTTCCGGATTAACCGGAATTATTTTGGCGTTTCCTTTTCTTGGCATCGTAACTCTCTAACTCTTTTTCTTCCGGGCTTGTTTGTGCGCTTCGATGGTTCTTTTCTTCTCACCGGCCTTGCGCTCTTTGCGTTGGTTAGCCTTAAACTTACCTTTGCGACCGGGTGCGGGCGCGTTGCCTTTAACCAGGCCGGGAGTAAATATTTTATTAAATATTTTATCAGGGCCTTTAATTTTTGTTATTGCTTTGGTAAAAGCAAAGAGTCCTAACAAAGCAATTCCTAATTTCCCAAACTTCATTGCCAACCTCCTGAACAAACCCAGTAAGCTAAAAATAAACTTTTTAAATGAACCCCCGCCAGAAATCCTCTTCCGGGTAATATCTGCTCCCGTTGTCGCCGTCGCCGCACATGCCGTTTCTCCGATATTTCTAATGTGCTTCATTGTCTGCTCCTCATTGCGCCATCTTCAAAACATCGCGACGAATTTTTTTAAGTGTCTCC
>QGNH01001609.1_pt1 | contig 15352 bp, 19 predicted proteins | sample 1735481 | NCBI WGS metagenome assembly QGNH01 (sample SAMN09239004, study PRJNA386568) | Viral metagenome, whole genome shotgun sequencing project. | reverse complement strand
CTCCCCCATGGCGCACCCCACCCCCTCTATGCGTACCATCCTCCTCCTATAGTTTTTTCATAAAAGAGCTTTACAATTATAATAATGATAAGTATAGTAATAATAACAGAGGTTAATAAGTATGGTTCATTGTAATCAGTGTGGATATGAGTGGGAGCCTAGGGGAGGTATTCCTGTAGCTTGCACTAGGTGTAAGAGGTATGACTGGAAGGCTGAGAAGAAGGAGAGGCGTTATGGAAGATCTAAGGATGTTGACACTGGAGCAGCAGGAAGCGGTTTGGTTAAGTCTGCGAAGAGTGTTAAAAAGCGAGGAGTGAAATGAATCCAATCCAGCAGTACGTTCCAACCTGCGAGGCTGTGAACAAGAACGGGCAGCGGTGCGGCTTCCCGGATGGCCATACCTACCAGCACGGAAATGGGCCGACGTTGCCGCCCTGGGATGATCCTGTGGTAGACTCAACGCCAAATCTTTGGCAAGCGGAGCTACCGGAGAAATGAGCAAGACGTACGAAAATGCCATCGATATAAACATGGATGTGTTTACTCCTTCGATTCCTTTTCAGACGGCGAAGTGCGGATGCGGGGTGTGGCTCAGGAAATCCAACGTCAGCCGTGGAACTTGCGATGCTTGCGAAGACAAGGGTTGGGAGAAGAGGAACCGGGAGATCGAACGGGCGAAGCAGAATGCTAATAGACGAAAAAAAAGCTAAATGGAGAGCGAGACAATGAATAGAGTTTGTACGGCGGGGTTTCACCAGCGATGCAGAACAAGAGCGCACCATGCGTATCGTCGGCCACCGCCCATAAGAGCGTGAAATATCGTCGTACTAAGCCCTCGTCTTTCGGCGGGGGCTTTGTCGTGTCAGCGCAAAATCGGGTGGCCGAAGCTCGCCATAGGCAGAAGCATGTAGATGAGCATGATGAGAAATATCACCGCGCAAATCACGAGGGCGACCTGCTTGAATGGGGGTGGTAGTGGAATCAACGTGATAATCCAATACACCACGCCGAAGATGATGCACATGATCAACAGACTGAAAAGCACGGAAATCATTTGAGGCACCTCTGGAAACATTAGACTCCCGATTTGCAATCCACGCTATATTTATTTGCTCACCCCAAGAAAAGCCCCTCGGTTAAGAGGGGATGGAAGGGAAGTTCGCGGGGTAGTTCTCTAAGAGGGTGTCAAGACCGCTGAGAACCGGAGCGTTGGCGGCATCCGCCCCGCAGAACAATCCTACCACTTTGATGCCACCAGTCAAGCAAAAGATACGCCATCTTTACAAAACTTTACAATTGGAGGTATTGACACCTTAGTCCCAATATGTGACTCTCTGGATACGTCAAGATCGCATGAATGACTCCTCGACAATCCGTTGCTCCACGTCAGAGACTCTGCCATCATGTGCCTCGACCTGTTTATCCAGAATCAATCGGGGATTGTGCCCCGGAGATTGACACGGCCCCTAAGCGGGCCACCGTGCCTGCTCGCTGGTCGATAGAGGATCAGACTTCTGAGGGAGCCTGAGCGCAAGCAAAGCGAGCTATCGGTACTTGCTGGCACGACAGGACGGCTTCCCCCGCGACGGTGCCAGCAGGGATTCCCAACATCGATCCTTGCTAGAGAACCGTTCAAAAGCAAGAACATCGATGTTGGTTTGAAGTTGTTCTTGAATTGCTTTTGATCTAAAGGTTTTGATCTGCTCTGCTTTAGAACCTGGTGGTAGGATTTACATACCTATTAACTACTTAGTACCTAAATATTACTATACTTGCGTATTTTAAAATTCCATTGACTCACTCACATTATCGCGTTACTATCGCGTCATTATGACGGATAAGAGAAACTACGCGAAAGAATGGAAGGCTTTGAGACTGAAGTGTGATATGTCTCAGACCACGTTTGCAGAAGCAGTTGGAACCGGGATGAGGACAATACAGGGAATCGAGTTGGGCGAGCACAAGCCGAACTTCATCAACCGGGTTCGTTTCAAAAATTTCAAGAAGAAGATCGAACAAGCGGTACAATAACTTCCGATGGCGAAGAAAAACTCACAGCCTGTACCTGATCTTCTCGAAGGCTATAACCGTGACGACCCGTCGAGCCTGGATTTAGTCGAAGCTAAGGTCGTCGAATACATCAAAATCTTCTACCTGCAAATGAACAGCGTGCAGGAGAAGTTCATCCGAATCAAAAACAATCGCGGTCGTACTCCCAAGACAAGACTATTCGAGGCCGGAAATCAAAGCGGAAAAACGCTTATCGGAATTGCAGAGGATATTGCTCACGCGATGGGATTCCGACCATGGCTGGAGAAAAACGATCCCGATTACAGAATTCCAATCAGGGTGCCAAACTCAGGAATGGTAGGCTGCGAAGTCGCTGGACAGGTACTCACACAGAACATCGAACCTGTATTCATGTCCTTGATTCCAAAATACTGCCTTCCTGATATTTCCAGATACTCTGATGGATCGCTGAAAACCCTCACCCTGACCTACGACTTCAACGGATCCTTCTGTGGAAGCGTAATCAACTTCCGTTCATACGTCCAGCCAGCCGACAGCTACGAAGGCATTGTGCTGGATTGGATTCATTGGGACGAACCTCCTCCGCGAGCGATTCTGAACGCCGCCGAGCGTGGGAAGATGAAAGCCAATTCCCCTTCTTGGCTGACTATGACTCCACTGAAGGAGCCGTACATCTACGACCTGTTTACCATGCACGCCTTCAATGCAGGTGGAGACGATCAGGAGATTGCCATCTTCCGGTGCTCAACATGGGAGAACTGCCAAGACTGGTGCCGCGACTGCAATATTTCAATTCCAGAGAATGACCCTGAGAAACTTGAGCCGGGAGTTATGCGACCGATAGATCACTGCCCCGGATGCGGCAAGGTCATGGGATTCATGCCCAGAGCGGGAATTGAAAACTACCTGAAAAAGATTACCGATCCTGACGAGCGCGAAGCCCGCGAAGAAGGAAAATGGAAGCACCTTTCGGGACTGGTCTACAAAAAACTAGATAGGCAGATTCATATTTACAAGGACTTCGATATCCCAGCCGATTGGATGCGGATTGAAGCAGTTGATCCTTCCGACGCGAGGCCTACCCGATGGCTGTTCGGTGCAGTATCTCCAGAAGAAATCATCATCAACGGAAGGCGGGCGAACCGAATCTACTGGTACACCTACCTGCTTCCGAATGGCAATATCGACTCCATCGCCAGAGCGGTCAAGGTGAAGCGAGCAGAGCATAATTACCGCGAGCCGGCGATGGTGATCCTCGACGCGAAGTTTGGAGTTCGGACTACTAAGACGCTGGATGACTCGACTTCTTGGGAAGAGCAGCTAGAGCGAGCCGGGATCAATCACATCATCCTCTCGCACTCCGCTCCCGGTGACGTGGCCTTGGGTCACAAGATGGTGAAAGAGTACCTCGAACCTCACTACTCCGTGACTAAGGACAAGAGCTTCCCCGGCATGATGTTTGCAGAGCAGGGATGCAAGGGAGATCGCGGGCCAATTCAGGACATGTTCAACTATTCATGGAAGGAAGGCAAAGACAAGCCAGAGGAGGGATACAAGGACATGTGCGATTGCGTCCGGTATGCTGCACTTGAGCAGCCAGTCTACAAAGCGCCTCAACCAGAGATTGACCAGGAATTTGCCCGAATGGTGCTCTCCAGAAAAGAAAATCAGGAAAATTCAGAGAGCGTGCTATATTACGGATTAGGAATAAAGGAGTAATACCTTGGCAATCATTGGAAAGGTGGCCTAAAATCGCTGCCCTGATGGCTTTCATACCTCTTATTGCTGCCGGAATTGGGGCTGCTGCTGTTGGAGTTGAGATGGCCAACCAACCATCTGCCCCATCTCCTACCAACGCCGCGCAGTCCGCAGCCGCCGCCGCTCAAGCTCAGGCGACCGCACTTCAAAAGCGCCGTGGTATGGCAGCCACGGAGCTTACCTCACCTTTAGGTGCTGGAGCGGCCACAACGCAGAAATCGACTCTGGGGTAGATCAATGCCTTATCCACTTGGATCCGCGAATCAGAGTTTAGTAGCAGACAAAGGCAATCCATTATCAAAACTTGGTAAGCGCGATAATGACCAGAAGGCCAAAGACTGCCTGAAATACCTTCTCGTTCTAGCCGAGCAAAGATTGTTTTGGGAACCTCAGATAGATAACATCATCGCCTATGTGAACCACGGTCGAAGGTTCATCACCGACAGAGACTTATGGGACGGCCAGCAGACGGGACAGATGGTCTATGACGATACCGCGATGCTCGCTCGCAACCTTCTCGTGGATGGCATGGTTGGCTATCTCTGCTCCCGTAACCAACCTTGGTTCGCGCTGGAGATTCCCGGAAAATTCAACTTTCCAAGAACTTCCGGGATGCGCTCATGGAGCGGGCAGAGAGTCGATTCCTACCCTCAAGTACAGAAATGGATTCAGGAATGCGAAGAGGACATGTATTCGGCATTCAACCGTTCCAACTTCTACGATGTAGTGACGGAATTCATCTCGGATGGCGCATCTTGTGGAACCGCTACCATACTATCCGAAGAGGACGTTGAGAACGGCACCATCGTCTTCACCGTGCCTCACTTCCGGGAATGCTTCATTGCCGAAAACCAGTTCAAGAAAGTGGATACCGTATATCGAATCTACAAGATGACGCTCCGGCAACTGGCTCAGAAGTTTGGGTGGGAAGAAATGTGCGCTATTGAACCCAACTTCAAACGCGACTACGAATCGAACATGCACCGAGAATGCGATGTCCTGCACGCCATCTATCCGAGAGTGGACTACGAGCCTTGGCGAATTGACTCGAAGAATAAGAAATGGGCCTCGGAATGGGTATACTGCAAGGGCGGGAAGATTCTTGAGCGGGGCGGAAGCGACAAGACTCCAGCACTGGCCGATCCGAAGAATGTGATTTCTACCGAGAGCGGCTATGACACCATGCCAATCATTACCTGGCGCTGGCGCGTCAACTCTGATGAGGTCTACGGTCGCGGCCCCGCGCATGATGCTTTTGTCTCCATCGCGCAACTCAACCAGATGGGGAGAACCAACTTGATTACCGCCCAGCGTGCCGCTGAACCGCCGCTGGTTGCCTACTCCGACATGCGTGGAGCTATTCAGCGTGGGCCTAACGGCATTACCTACGTTGAGTCCAATCGAGGCGATATTCGAACACGAGCTCCGATGCCACTCCAGACAGGCGTGCAGAATTTACCCTTCAGTATCGAGTATCAAGACCGAGTTGCTAAGATCGTCAACCAGCACTTCCATACCGACGTATTTATGATGATGAGCCAACTCGCCAATGCTGGAAAGAGCGAGCGAATGGTGCAAGAGCAGGTAATGGAACTGCAAGGTGAGAAGGCCGCTATCCTTGGAACCCGCGTTGGGAACCTTCAGTCAGAGGCTTTCGATCCTCTTATCAATAGGGTGTTTTCGATTGAAGCAGAAGCGGGAAGAATTCCCAAAACGCCGGACATTTTGCTTGAGTCAGTTCATGGGCCTGTGCAGGTTCAGTACCTCGGACTCTTGGCGCAGGCCCAGACCCGGTTGACTACGGTCAGGTCGATTCAATCATTCATGCAGATTGCCGGACAGATCGCACAGTTTGATCCGAGCATTATTCATGCCATCAACGCTCCTCTCATACTTCGCACAGTCAGAGATGCGGTCAATGCTCCGGTCGATTGCGTGTATGACGAAAAGACTTTTGCAGGGATTGTTCAGCAACTCCAGCATAATGCACAGGTACAGCAGGAAGCAGATATTATTCCCAAGTTTGCCAAAGCTGCCGCTGCACTAGGGAAGTCTCCTGAGTCTGGCAGCATTATGAAGCAACTCATGAGCGGAGAAGAAAATGCCGGATCTTGATCCAGGCCGCGAGATGCAGCAGCGGTACAAGAACGTCTTTGCCACGATGGAGGGCAGGATCGTTCTGGGAGACATATTGACTCTGGGGCATTTTGGTGTAACTTTAGACTCAGCGAATCGAGATCAGGTCGCGGAGTACAATTTTGCTCTCGTTATCGCAACGCTGGCGGGAGCATTCGAGGCTCTTCATCGGCAACTTGGAATGACTAAAGGAGAAGACAATGGCAGTTAGCGCGACTTATGACAATGTGCAATGGCCCGGAGGTGACGGCCTTCGTGTCCCGCAGGAGAGAGCTGGCAATCGACTGATTCCGACATCCCTTCAAACCTACAGCGAGGCCGATCTTGGCACCGTGGCGACAAGTCCTTACAACCTCACCGCGCAGCAAGCCGGAGCCTCACTCATTACGGTCAATCCGACTGTAGCGCTGGCTTTGGTATTTCCAGTGTGCCAGCCGGGACAGAAGACCATCATCCAGAACACCAACGTGACAAACGCAATCACCGCGTCAGTGAGCGGCAATACCAACACGGCTTCGGTTGGAACTTCGTCTGTGGCGATGGTCGTCCAGACTGGAACCAACGGCGGAATCGTCCTGGTAACTGGAACCTAATGGAACCGCAGCCGATAGTGTTTCCTAATCTCGTTCGCGTTCGGGTCGCGGTTGCGCCGAGAGCGGAGCCATTTGAAGAAAGCATGGACTCGCTCAACGTGGCGATTGCCTATGCTCAAAAGGTTGGATTCAAGATCACTTTTGAGAAGGTGAGGAGAGGTTGCCCTGGATTTCAGAACGCAGGGCCGATACTCTCCCACTTGCTCGAATCCGGGGATACTCATCTATTTATCGCCGCCGACGATATGCTCTATCCACCCGACACCATTGTTCGCTTGGTGAATGATGACAAGGACGTGGTGAACGGCATCTACCGAAAGAACATGACCAATATTCTTCAGCCAGCGAACTACATCGAATCGGGAGAGTTATTCACCAAACGGTTCAAGGCTGGTGGCCTGTACGAAACTAAATTTGCCTCCGGCCATACCATGACCATCAAGCGGCACGTCATCGAGAAGATGATTGTCGATTACCCGGATCTTGCCTACCAGCAGGGAGATCAGACACACTACGCCCTGTTCATCCCGATGATTGTAAACAGAATTTGCTATCAGGATGATTGGTCATTTTCGCATCGCGCCCGTCAGAGCGGCTTCACTCTCTGGGATGACTACGATTGCAAGCTGAAGCATTACTGCTATGATTTTCTTGGGTTTGAGTCTTTGGAGGTAAACAATGGCGGGGAATAGCGGAGCCAAAGGAGCTACAAAGAGCGGCGGCAGTGGTCATGCCTCTAACGCTGCGCTGCAAGATGACGAAGACAAGATGGCGCGACGGAGAGCGTTGTTTGGAGAGTGGAAAGGGCTGAAGCTGGCGAAGAAAGAGGTTCATCCCGCCCGCATGATTGACTACTCAAATTCTCCTTCACCGCCAAGATAAGTAAAGTGGGATTGACAAGGATTAAGTAAAGAGTTAAGAAAGAGTATAACAATTCGGGTTCTTGAAAGTCCGGCCAGACCGACAGGAATGAAATAAACAAGACGGCAGCCTGGGTGCCCAAAGCCACTCACGTTGCCGTTCTTGTTTGCCCGAAATCACGAAAAGGAATGAGTAAAACACATGCCTGAAGAAACTCAAGTGACGCCGGAATCTCTTGGATGGCGTGCTGGTTTGCCGGATCCACTGAAACAGAACGAAGCCTTCAAGGACTTCAAGACGGTTGGCGACTTTGCCAATAAGTTTCTTGAAACCTCAACCAGGGCTTCTGATCTGGAGAAGAAGCTGGGAGACTCAGTACCCAAACTGCCGGATAACGCGACCGATGAGGATCGTAGTCTCTATTACGATGCTTTAGGACGACCAAAAACCGCTAGCGAATACGAGTTGGAAGGTGAAGACAAGAACGCCGCCGAGTGGACGAACTACTGGAAGCAGGAACTTCATTCTCTGGGACTTACAAAGTCTCAAGCCAAAGCACTGAGTGGGAAATGGAACGCTCAAATGCAGAAGATGGTGGAGACTCACAACGCCTCCATCAAGGGTGAAATCACCGCCGCCGAAGGTAAGCTAAGAAGCGAGTGGGGCGACAAGTTTGATACCAACGTGGAACTAGCCAAACGGCTTTACCAGAAGCATTTAGGGAACGAATTCGACAAGGATTTCGATTCTGGAACGAGTACCAATCGCTTCCAGATGGTTCGATACCTCGTTAAGCTCGCGGCCTTGACTGGTGAAGATCGTTCTCCGCAGGCAGGGCAAAGTCAGGGTATGGGTGGAAAATCCGCTTTCATCACCTACGACAAAAGCCCCACGCCTCCGAAGCGAGCTTAATCTGTAAAGGAGATTGGCTATGGCGACAGATGTATCGCAGTTAGGCTATTCCACATTCGTTGACATCGTGCAGAACTACTCCAGCACTGATGCCGGGGCAAGATTCGTTCTGCCCAAGCGCGTCCTCGACCGCATGACTCCGCTGGTCAGGATGCTTCCAATGAAACCCAGCAACAACATTCTGTCCAACATCGCCACCCGCACCGACTCACTGCCGGTTGCTAGTACGCGGCGCTGGAACGAAGGCATCAAGGCAACCGCGTCCAAGAACACTCCACTCAACGATCCGATTGCGCTGTTCGAGGATTACTCGGAAGTCGATAAAGACCTCTGGGAAATTCAGAATGACCCGAATGCGTGGCGTGCCGATCAGGACATGAACCACATCGAAGGGTTGTTTCAGATCATGGAGTCAACGCTTCTTTATGGCTCCCTGGCAACGGCTCCTGGCGCTTTCAATGGACTGGCGACTCGATTCAACAACCTCGAATCGTATCCCAATGGCGATCAAAGCTGGCAACCGAACGTGTGGAATGGCGGGGCCACTTCAGGCAACGCGACCTCCGCATGGATGATTGAATTCGGCGATGATTCGGTGTACGGGATTTATCCGGCGAACTCGCCGGCTGGTGTGAACGTCCGGGACTTGGGAGAAATAACGAAGGAACTTTCCAGCGGAACGGGCGCGATTGGCGCGAACTACATGTATCAAGTGCTTCGCACGATGCTGCGCTGGTACATGGGCATCCAGATCGCTGACGAACGATGCGTGCAGCGCATCGCCAACATCAACCCGGTAGCACTATCCGCCGCGAACTTCGATGAGAACATCTTCATTGAAGCAAAGAACTGGTTGCCGCGGGCTGGTGAAGCTCCCGGTACAGTGATCCTCGTCAACCGCGCATTGAAGACGCAGATCGACATCCGTGCGGTTTCCCAGAAGATCAACACCTATTTCACGCCTCCGGGCGACAACAGCATGGACGTGTTCGGGAAAGCAGTTACGAAGTTCCAGAACATCCCCATCTACGTTGCAGAAAAAATTCTCTCGACTGAGACCGTCCTGAGCTAAGGAGAAGTATCATGCCCGTAACAGACGCATTGCTTTACGTTCATGGCGGCGGAGCGACAGGATTAGGTCCGATCACCACCACCGCTAATGTCGCGTCGTCCGGTTCGCAGTCTGGAACCGTTCTGACCGTCACAACTCTTACCACCGGCCAGTTTCAGGTCGGCCAAACCGTCATAGGTGTAGGCGTACCAGCCAACACCGTCATCACTGCTCTTGGTTCGGGCAGCGGCACGGCTGGAACGTACATGGTTAGCACGTCATCGACCGTTGCACCGGAAGCCATCACCGCGATTCCTAACACCCTGGGTGACGTGCTAGGAACAGCCAGCGGGTACAGCAACATCGAACTGGACTTCGGCGCACCCAACACCGGAGGGACTTATCCCTACCTCACTCAGTTTCCGTCGCTTTCGGAGAAGGGTTATACCTTTCCTCCTGAAGTGGTGGGAGATGGTGGGGTTGAGTTGGGTCTGCACATCGTCGTCAACGGTGTGTTCAACAACCTAACCAGTATCAACTTTCAGGTCTGCACGTCGGCCACAACCGGGGCAGCTTACAATGTGTCTCCAAACCCGATTGCTTCAAGAACTCTGACTCTGGCGCAGTTGCAGATTCCGGGGGCGCACTACTTCATCCCCGTGAATTTTGCATCGGTGCTTGAGTTTCTGCGTTTCTACGCCGCGCTAACTGGAACGGCGGCAACCGCTGGAACCGTAATTGCATGGTTTGGGCCGAAGACAGGCGGGGAGATGTAAAGATGAAGGTGCAAGCGAAGTGCATCTCTCGCGCATGGGATAGTGGAGCCGCCGTGCTCTGCTATCCCGGCGAGATGTATGAGATTGACCATGACGGTAAACTTGCCAGCCTGAAAGCCGGAAGTCAATGGGTCTTTCAGTTTGACCGCACGATGGCCGGAACAGGACAGAATCCATCAATCGGTGGATTCGTTTGCAAGATGTGCGGCAAGACGTTTGATTCGTTGAACGATATTGGCACGCATAGCAACTCGGAGCACAACAAGTTCAAGCCCAAGGAATCGGTCGATTCTGAATACGATGATGAGCCTGTGAAGCTGGAGCGCCGTGGTGCAAATCCGGGAAGAACATTCCCATGCAAAGTTCCGGGTTGCACGGAAATTTCTAAGAATCTCTACGCTTGTAGGGTTCACAAGAAGACTCACGAGCAAGTTGAGGTAGTGGCTGAGACTGAAGCTGTCTCAGTATAGGAGGCAGCTTGAACTACACGCAGGTTAGCCTCAGCAATCTGGCACTAAACCGCATTGGAGCACGCGGGCAACTCACCAGAATCAACGACAACAGCGCCAATGCAGTCAAAGTTTTGTCTGTCTGGGACGCGATATTCCAGGAAGTATTGAGTGAGCGCGACTGGAAATTTGCCAAGACTCGCGTCCAGCTTCAGTTGAGTCAGGTAACGCCTCTTTACGCATGGAAGTATGCTTGGGCTTTGCCCGCCGATCTGCTGCGATTTGTTCGTCCCGTAAAGCGTCCTGACCGTAGAAATAGCTGCTGGTGGGGATGGGGGCCGGAAGGCAACGGCTGGTATCGCCGCGAAGATCCTCCATTCTGGCCATTTGACACTGACTACAAAATTGAGACATTAACCGCGGGTTGGCTACTAGCCCCTCCCGCGACTCCGGTTCCATATCCTAACCCGTTTCCTACGGGTCGATATGCTCTGACCAACTACGGTGGGTTCCGGGGGCCAGTAGCTATTACCTACATCCAACTCATCACCGATTACACCCAACTGATGCCAGGTTTCGTCAACTGCTTTGTCAACCGTCTTGCGATGGAGCTTTCGATTGGCATCACAGAGGACAAGAACAAGTTTGAGTTGATGGAGAGGATGTATAAGGAATCTCTCAACTCCGCAGAAGCACAGAACGAATGCCTCGACTTCAGCGAAGATGAGTCTGGTTCGACTTCTTGGCAGGATGCTGGGCGCTTCACGAGGTTCTGGTAATGCCAGAGAAGGTATACATAGTACGAAACGCACTGAATGCAGGAGAGGTAAGTCCTTTAGTTTCCTTTCGGTCTGACGTAGACAAGTACCAATCCGCTTGCCTTACGCTAGAAAACGCCGTCCCTCTGGTAGAAGGCGGCGCTAAGAAGATGCCGGGAAGTTACTATGCTGGGGCAACCTTGAATAACAGCAAAGCCCGCCTCGTACCTTTTCAGTTCTCCACTATCCAGGGAGCCATCCTTGAATTTACTGCTGGAGTTGTCCGAGTCTGGGAAGCAGCTAGCAATGGAGTCTGGTCATTAGGGTTGGCACAGCAAACTCCAACCGGAAGTTCATACAATCCGTCAATGGCATATACCGCAGGGAATTTAGTATNNTCCGTTCACAATATTCCACACGGCAACTTTAGGGTCTCTCACTATCGCTGCGCCATACGGTCAGAACAATTTCAACACTGTACCAATCACCATCACTATGGATAGCACTGCTCCATACGACTCTCTTATTGCGACCGTCACCGGGACATCCCCGAACCAAGGAATCAATATCGCATTGGCTACATTTACGGCAAGAAATAACGCGGCGAGTACGATCCAGACCGCAATCAGAAATTTGGTGTCGCTGAATATCCCAACAAATAACTACGTTGATTTGTCGGCATGGACAGTAACTCCCGATCCGATCTATTATGCTACTCCGTGGACATCTGCTTCGGGAATAACGTCGATTTCACTCTATCAAAGACCTGCTCACTGGTCTCCGGCAAACACTATATTTCAGTGCGTAACTTCAAATCAAAACGACCAATTCCCGTGGCTGTATCTGGCCGGGGATGGCACTCTTAATTCAACATATTGGGAAGAGTTCACAGGCACGTTGTCAACGATTGAAGTCAACACTCCTTATGCTGAGGCCGACCTGTTTGATTTGGATTGCAGCACACAGAGCGCAGATGTGCTGTGGATTTTTCATCCTGAATATCCTCCCGCGTGCATTGAGAGGCTTGGAGCAAACGATTGGCAGTACAGCCTATCACTTCCCGGACAGCAACCCGGAGAGGCTCCCTATCGCGGCACGACCGATGTTGTAACGACCGGGTACTCGGCTATAGGACAGTGCATCAGCGCGATCACGCAAGCCACTCCGTGCGTTATTTCAATCGCCTCGATGAATCCGAACGTATTTAATAACGGAGATCGAATTTACATCAATGAAGTGGCCGGGATGGTGGAGTTAAATGAAGGGGAATACATCGTTTCTGGGACATCAATCACTGGCGTTTTCTCGTTCAACATTCAAGACCCAGACACGGGAGTAACCATAACTTCGTTGGGGTATCAGAAATATACTGGTGGAGGATTCGCGGTCAAAGTTGTCCCGATGTTCGCTGCGAATGGAGATTATCCCGCTTGCGGAACTCTCTATCAGGAACGTCTTTGTGTCGGCGGAAGCGACAATAACCCCGTACAGATGAATGGCAGCACGCAAGATGACTACCCCGAATTCATCTGCGACCCAAACGCTGACGATCACGCGATTCAGTTCAAGCTCGTATCAAACAAGGTAGATCAAATCGTCAGCATGATCGGAACTCCTAATGCACTGCTACTTGGCACGGCGGGAGGGGTTTGGGTCATGACTGGAAGCAATGGGGGAGCGCTGACGCAAGTGAGTGTAAACGCCGCCAAACAGACGGCTATGCCTATCAGTTCCTTGCAGCCACAGTTGACGGGCGATTCATCCATCTTCGTTTCCGGCTCGAACCGGATAGTGATCTTTCTGATTTACGACTTTGTATCGAACCAGTGGAATAACTTTGATCTCACCCGGCTGAATAAAGGTATCACTCTTGGCACATCTGAATCGACTTCAGGCCTCGCGCAGACCGCATGGCAGAACCAGCCGTATCCGATCTTCTGGGCGGTGCGAAACGATGGGCAGTTGATTGGCCTCGTATTCAACAAGCAAGATCAGGTCTATGCGTGGTATCGAGTGAATATGCAAGTGCAGGGCGGGAACATAGAATCTGTAGCCGTCATTAGTGGAGACAATCAAGAGGATCAGGTGGCTGTGGTGGTAAACCGGACGATCAACGGAGCCACGGTTCGATATGTCGAATACTTCATGCCGCAGGAGATGTTCGGCCAACTCTCAAACGCCTTCTTCGTGAATTGCGGCCAGCAGCTACAGCTTCTCCCCGCTACCGTCATTACGGGAATCACCAACGCCACTACAGCCGTTGTCACGTCGCCCGCACACGGCCTCTCGAATGGAATGACGGTGCAGATCACAGGCGTGCAGGGAATGACTCAGGTCAACCAGGACAAGACTCAGGCGTACACCGTCACGGTCGTCGATCCGAATACCTTTCAGCTTCAGGGTGTGGACTCGACATTGTGGGGAGTCTATACGAGCGGCGGGACCGTGATGCAAGTTGCAAATCAGGTCACGGGAATGGCTTACCTGATGGGGCAAACAATCGTTGCTGTAGGCGATGGCGCGAAGATTCTAGACTCGACCGTGGTCACTGCCGACACAGTTATCTTCCCCTACTACTGCAACTTGATTACCATTGGACTTCCTTATCAGGTAACGATCCAACCGACGAACCCCGTGCTTTCTTCTCAATCTTCCACTACAAAAGGAATGCAGCAGAAGTTGGATCGGGTCACGATCTCCCTGTATCAGTCGATGGGCGGACAATACGGAACTGATCTTTCGCACATGTACGATATTGGGTACGGGCCGGGAACAATGGGGCAGCAACCTCAGATGAGCACGACAGAAGTAACTAAGGATTTGGATTCGGATTGGAACGAATCTGCTTCTATCTATGTCACACAGAATGATCCATTTCCGTTCACATTGCGCGGTTTAGTGATGAGAATGAGCTACAATCCTGACTGAGATGAATATAGAGATTGTTCCCCTTAACTCGGAGTATCTCGATAGGCTTCTTAAGGATGCCGCGCCTGCGCTTCTGACCGCGCAACTGCATCGTGCATACTTCTCTGCCGGGAGCGAGGCGTGCTGTATTTTGTCTGATGGCGTGCCAGTATTCGCGGGAGGAATCGTCAACTTGCAGTGGAACCGTGGAGAGGCTTGGTTTCTTCCTACTCCATTCCTGCGAGAGCACTTGAAGACTTGCCTTAGATACATGCGGTTCTGGCTTCCCAACCTAGCAAAAAGAAACAAGTTCGTCAGAGTTCAAGCGACCTGTGTCAAGGGAATTAAATCGTCGATCATTAAGCGGTTGGGGTTTAGTTTTGAGGGCACGCTGATGAAGTTTGGGCCAGCCGGGGAAACCTGCGACATGTACTCACGAATATTCGAGGTAGAACAATGACCCCTCAAACTGGGATCGGTAGTAGCGCGGGTGGCAGCGGTGTAGCGGCGGGAACATTCGGCGTGGGCGCACTTGGTGCCATGATTGCTGGATTCGGTCAGTATGAGAGTGGTCAGGAGCAGCGCACCGCCTACGACATCAACGCTGCGAACCAAGAAGAAGCGATCATCCAGAAGACAGGATCACGGGTTGGCAAGCAGGCCAGTGCCTACGCCGCCTCTGGGGTGGATATTCAGTCAGGCTCGCCGCTGCTCATCATGGCAGCTACGGCTGCACGCGGAGCAGGAGAAGCAAGACAGACGGGTGATGCACTCCGCTACGAGGGTGCAATGGCAGCATGGAGTGGAACCATGAGCGGCATTGGAACATTCCTTGGAGGAATCTCAAAGGCTGCTTCTCAGTACCACCAAGCCACATTCCAGGCGCAGCCTACTGTTCCGATGTTCAACGGGTAAGGAGACCTGATGGCGCAGATTCCAGGAGTGCCGGATAAAGAACCCGCACAGATTGACCATCGCTCTGCCGGCCTGGGTGGGCAGGCTATTGCTCGGATTGGCGAAGACATCGAGGGCATGACTCAGGATGAATTCAGCATTCATAACCACATCCGGGAAGCTCAGAAGCATGTAGACACTCTCGCGTTCCAGAACCAGGCGCACG
>QGNH01001424.1_pt1 | contig 15369 bp, 18 predicted proteins | sample 1735481 | NCBI WGS metagenome assembly QGNH01 (sample SAMN09239004, study PRJNA386568) | Viral metagenome, whole genome shotgun sequencing project. | reverse complement strand
GGAACATCTGTTGCCGCTACGAGTGGGGTATTAAGCAGATAGCCAAAATAATTAATAGTATAAACACGGTCAGGGACTGGTGTAAGTATAATGCTATTATCAGGCATACGAACAACAACAGCAGGTTGATTATAGCTTGACGGTACTGCTTGAGGAGTTTTGCCATTAATATCATTCTGTAAACCGTTATTCTTATAGGTATTATAATCAATAAGGTCTAATATCTGGGATTGATAAGGGGGTTGTGAACTGGCTGTAGCACCTATAACCGAAGGAATAGGAGACGAAGCCGGTACTTGAAATGTGTATGTAGTTGCATTAGGAACAGTAGCTACTGTCCAGCCAGCTACAGCGCCTTGGCCTAAACCGGCATTATAATAATTATTTAACCCGGTTGAATCCTGCACATTAAATAATGATGCCGCATCGCCTACAATAACTTGATGGGGCTGCGATGTTTGCACAGTAACCGTTGTTCCAGTTAACGATATCGTCTGGATGGGTATATAGGGTTTAGGGATATAAAAAGAATCCCAGTTTACAGAGAATAAACCTGAATTTAAGGTATAAGGCTGTTGGCCTATAACCGTAGTAAAAGTCTGTGCCTGATACGCAAAAGGCCAGTTCGTATCTTCTTCAGTATATATATCGTATATAGCTTGATTAACATACCTCTGTGCAGCCGAATAAAACCCATAAGCGCCATTGAAATTGGCAGCAGTTAAAGGGGTTTCATTAAAGTCTGATAGTACATCGTTAGTTAAGCTAAGAAAATTCATGTAGCACCTTTAAAGAACCCGGAAGAGGCATTTTAAGCCCCCTCCGGTATTCACTTTATAGATTAAGACTGAGTAGTCGAAATCGGGTCGGCAGTTGCATCTAGCGTCCAGATAGTGAAGCGATACGCACCAGTTGAGCTGGTGGTATACGTTCCGTTGAACTGGATACGCAGAGTGTCGGCAGCCGCATAATAATGCAGCGGGTTCGTTGTGAGAGCCTGAGTCAAGACCGTACCAGCGGTAAGGGTTGAAGCAGCGTTAACATAACGAGTAGCCGAGCCGCTATCACCAACAGATACGGTGCTTGATTCCGCATCCGTGATAGTAACGATGACCTGCAATCCGAGAACAATAGTATTTGCAGGAATAGTCTGCACTACTACGCTATCACCAGAAGCCAGAGTGATTGCAGCAACGTTGTTCGTGCCGTTCATCAGCTTATTGATGTCGATTACAGTCTTAGAAACGGAAATAGGCTGCGGCGAATTACCCACAGAAAGTGGGCCACCCGTTGCACCTAAACCGCCTTTTTGCCAAGCAGTTGTCCAAATAGTCATATTATATTACTCCTTAAATATCTACGATATTAGCATATGCTAATGCCATAGCTGACGGACGAAGTACCTTATAACCATAGACAAACAGGGTACGGTTAATATCACCGAAACTGTTGGGACTACGGACGATTTCGTTCTTCAGAATCGAAGCAGCAGTAGCAGTTGCCATCGTATGACCCGCTAAGATAACATTGTTACCCGAAGTGGCATTGATAGGCGTGTTGTTCGATTTAAAGAGACGGAAGCCGTGTACGCGATACTTAGACCAGAGGTTTTCATTGATGATGATAGAATTATCGCCACCACCTGAAATCACCTGCGATTCAATGAGCTTGCTATCTTCACGACGAAGTGATTCGTAGAAAGAGGGAGCAGCAACAACGAAGCGCTTGCCATCATCAGGTACATTCTGGTTATCGAGCAAGGTGCAAAGGCGTGAAAGCAAATCGAGCGGCGTAAAGTCATTAGCGCCACCGAAGCCCACGTTCTCTTCAACCGCAGTCGTACCCAGAGTGTTAGTAGAAGTAATCCCCGCTACCATGCCAGTCATAACGGTACTGTCATAGTTGTCACGTACTGCATAAGCAGCCGCATCAGCAGTGAGGTTCATGTAGTCAATATGCGACTGACGTACTTCGATATCATCAAGGTAGAACTGGCAAGACGTAGCTTGGTTAATTACCAAGGTAATATCTTCGTCAATAATGTCCTGTGATTGCAGTACCTGACCGCGAGTGTACGACTGTACAGTCATCAGGGGCTGCTTGATAATACGCACGGTGTCGCCCATGTTTGAGATTTCACCTTGGAACTCGGTATTGGTGACCTCATCAACCACGGCAGTCTTTTTGAGCGTTAACAGCACTCTCTTGGAGTAAATTACCGGGGTAAATACGCCATTAGGTAGATTGCCATAACCCGCTGCACTTGGGAAAGCCATTGTAGACTCCTAAATAGGGTTAAGTTGTGTTACTAATAACCCTACAAGTCTGAACTATTCGTTTTCCCTGTAACGTCCTTCCGCAAGTGCTTTAAGGATTTCACCCTCATACTTGTGGTATTGGTTACGTGGGATAGCGTTTACCTCTGAGGCTCGCCAGATTTTACCACCACCAGAACCTACTTCTACCCGTGGGTTAGTAGGTACGGACATTGAAGCGGCTAAAGCTTCTTCTTCCTTCTGTTTAGCAGTCTTATAAGTTATGCCAGCATCTTTTTTATAGATGTCTATGCCACGGGCTACATCTTCTACTCTTTCTGATTCGAGCAATGCTCTAACAGCAGGGAGTTGATTAGAAGCCCAACTTAAAAAGTCTGGGTCGCGTTTAAGATGTTCAACATCTGGATGTATAGCTATAAGCTGCCTCATTGCTTCGGCTGCTGCAATTGCCTTAGTTCTTTCCGACTGTTCCTTCATCATCTTATCAAATTCACTACGAGATTTAGCTACCTCTTTAATTGCAAGTGTACGCATTACATCTGCAAGATGGGGGTATTTCGTAATGAAAGCGTCAAGAGCTTCGGGAGTAGAAGGCATTTCTATGGGCTTTTGCCTAGCTTGTTCCAGTGCTTGTTCTTTTTCTTGTAGAGTGCGAGTCAACGCTTCTTTCTCAGCTTTAGCTTGCTGTTCCTGCTTATCGTGATAAGACTTAAGGTCACTGTAGCGCTTTTGCCAATCATGCGTAGACTCTGTAGAAGAATTATCGCCCGACTGAGGAGTGGCCTGTGAGGGGTTCTCAGCACCCGTATTATCTTCTTCACGGTAATACTTAGGTTTATTTAGATACAAGGTCTTCTGCTGGCTTGAGATAACGTTAGCTACGTTATGCTGCGAAGGTGGAGCTTCAAACGATTGCGGGGCTTGGTTATTTGTCATAGTTGTCCTTTAGGGGTTTGCAAAGCAAAGTAGCCTAAAACATGCACTTGTTTTAAGGGCCGGGGTTAACCGGGTAACTTAACTTATTGTTGAGGCTGTGGCTGCCCTTGTGGGGGTTGCTGCGGAGCCTGTGGGGCCGCATTAGCTGGCGCTTGTGGCGCTGGCGAATTCTGTTGTGGTTGGGGTTGACCCTGTGACTGTCCACCCGGAGGTAAACCTTGCTGTGGGGGTTGTCCACCACCTCCCGGAGGCTGTTGTGCCATCTGACGGGGTATTATAATAGCCTGTAGACGAGGATTAGTCATAGGCTTAAGTAAATCATATACTTCTGCCCCTACTAAAATACCTACTAAAGTAAGTGTTTCCGGGCAAAGGTAATGCTGCACAAACTGCTTCTGTTGCGGAGGAAGCGACTGTATATGTTTCTGTAACGCTTGCTGTGACTGTGTATCATACTGACCGTTAGCAGTAGGGCTGCGTCCTAATGAATCCGCCTGTTGTGCCACATGATTTACTTGAGCAGATTGACCCGTAGCTGCATTCTTCTCTTTAGCGATAGAAGGTGACTTCTGGTGTTCAGGAGAACCCTTAGGCTGAGAAGGTTGAGCTATTCCTTGTGGAGCGCCCTGTGGCTGTTGTGGTGAAAGCATTATGTACTCGTTGTTGGTGTTACAGTATTAGCTGGAGCAATTACACTTGTTGGTTTATCTCCTACAGGGGCAATTGTTGGTGTTGTACCTATCCCTGTGCCTGTTTCAGGTACGGGATTGGCAGAGTTATTGTATACGTTCGTAGTACCAGAAGTATAATTACCAAAGAATGCGTTAGTATTTAAACCACCATTAGCATTTATTTGCTGTTGTAAAGCTGCTGGTATGTTATACTGTGACATTACAGCAGAAGCAGCGTTAGATTGGAAATTCTGTAAGTTTTCACCCGCATTTGATATAGTCGTTGGTGCTACGCCATTAACACCACCTTGTAAAAGTACTTGATAGCCATCACGTGAACCTACTTTAAATACTAATGCACTTGAAGTGGGGTTACCGTTCGCGTCTGTAGTATTATTAATAGGAGTTGCACCATTAGCTATTAACCACTGAGCTAAATTAGATGCTCCTGTACCTACGGAATCTGCCGTAGATACATTTGCACTACTATACTTACTACCTTGGTCACTAACACCGGGCTGATACGAGTATGAACCATTACTTGCACTTAACAGTCCTACTTCAGTTTCATCTGAAGGTTTACTGTTACCAAATAATCCACCCACAATAGAACCTAATACACCACCTGCTAAAGCACCTACAGGGCCAGCAAATGAACCTAATTCTGTACCCAGTAATGCTCCACCTGCTAATCCACCAGCAAATGAACCTAAAGCACCACCTATTGAACCGCCTACTTGGTTTTCACCTAATACACCAGCGAGTAAACCGCCACCTACATATCCAATACCAGCGTAGCCTAATGCACCAGATAAAGATGTTGTAGTCCATGCACCAGCACCGGCTACTGAATCAGCACCAAAAACACCGGCTGTTTGTGCCGGGGTGGCTATAACGCCATTTCCAAGGGCTTCTGTAGCACCTATACCACTTGTACCGGCTGTTACGCCAGCACTACCTGTTTCGGCTGCTGTAAGTCCAGTTCCAAGATACGTATTCCCAAATGTATTTATACTATCTAATAAACCACCACTCGTACCACTAAGGGCTTTTGAACTGCCTTGTTCAACTAAGTTAAGTAAAGTCGTATTTTCATTATTCGATATACTTGAATAAGGAGTAGAGGTACTTGGAGTTGTGGTCTGCTGTTGAGCATATACATTATCAACAGGATTAATTAATCCTAAAGGCTGTGCTGTAGGAGTTGTGGGCGCTACTATACCTTCACTGTTACTATTGATAGTCGTGCTAGGTAAGTTAGAAGCTAAATTAGCCGAAGTACCCAAAGTCTCCTCCACCTTGAGACAGTAATGCGTTGTTTATAGAGCCTCCTACCTGTACACCTTGTAGTAAACCACCATTTAAGAATGAATCTGCCTGACCGCCAAGACTTGCATCCGGCTGGTTTCCTTTACTCTGCACCTGAATCTGTGGCACTGTTGGAGCAGGTTGACCTTGAGGGGATGTGCTTGTAGCCTGTGCACCTTCTTGTCGTTGTGCTGCTAATTGTGATATTTCACTATTTGGACTAGGCTGCATTATAGCAGCATTACCACCTGTCTGTGACTGGGGTGTACCAAAGATATCCCCCATAGGCTTAAATGAAGCCGTGGGCATTAATGGCGCTATATTTACATTAGGCTGTGTACCACTCTGCTGTGCTGTCTGTTGCAATGCTGGCTGAGGCGTACTACCCGTATTTGATGCACTTTGCTGTGCTAGATTATTTACATAATCCTGTGTCTGTACACTTGTACCGCTAGCGGCTGAATCTAATGCGCTTTGATTACCTACTGTACCAGCACTTAAACCCCCACCAGATGAAAAAGAACTGGTTAATGCTACAATAGGATTTATATTACCCGCTGTACCATTAGAGGCTAAACTTTCAGACGAAGCTAAGTCACTTTGTTCAATCGGCTGTGTTAACGAATTCTGATTAAGGAGAGCACTTAAAACACCCATTAGTCACTACCATGTCTAGCAGCATCTACGATGCGTTCTCTAAGTTCCTTGAGTTGGTGCAGAATGTCCAGCTTCCCCTGACTGCGGAGCAGTTCCAACTCCGATGTTGCCTCCCTGACCTCCTGAATTGTCTGGAGTTCCAGTGCTGCCGCCAGATGATTGAGCGCTTGCTGCACTTCCGGGTTGAGCAGGGCTTCCAGCTTGAGGGCCAGCGGCCTGTCCATTTTGATTCCCATTAGCGGCTCCTATAATTTGTGCATAAAGTTTAGCTATCACCGGGTCATTAACAAGGTCTTTAGCCTTGAGTCCAAGTGAGCGTACAAGGTCATTAAGTATGCCATCAAACTTAACGAACGGAGCGACATTAGGATTAGAAGCAACCTGAAGCAGCGACAATAGACGCTGGGATTGTACTTCTTTTTGCATAAGGGATTGTGTACCCTTAGCTACTATCTTTATATCACCACGAATTTCTGGTCTGTCTTCGTTAAACTGCATGTTCCAATAAAAGAACGCACGAGCTAACGGTTCAATTAAAAAGAAATCTATATTCTTTATAACTGTCTTAATGTTGAGATTTGCCGCAGACATGAGCATTGACATACCCGCTGCTGTTCTGGAAGTTCCCTGTATACCGGATTGACCGTAACTATAAGATGGCTGTCCCGCCACGTCATCAGCAATCTGACGCGCTTTATCATACAACTGTACATGTGATTGTGAGGTATTAGGGATTGTGATTCCATATACGGATTGACCCGGCGCTCCTCCCTGTTTACGGAAAATCTTACCGGGATAAAGAGTCATATCCTGCCCCGGTACAAGCTGCCCTTCGTTCACTTCAAATATACAGTTACCTGCGAAGCGAAGGTTATCAATAGCCATACGCCAATGCCCATTCATCAAATCCTGAGCATCTTTTACATTTTCAGATAAACCTATGCCCCATATCTGATAGGGGTGTTCCTCATAAGGTATAATATAATAAGGTATACGTTGTGGCGTAAATGGATTCAGTGTAACCCGAAGGATTTCACCTTCTGCAATCCATACATTAACCTGAACTTCATCAGGTAACTTATTAAAGGTCGTTTCATCAGCCAAGTCAAGACCGCGAATCATTTCTTTATCAAGATAACCCCAGTACTCAAATACTTCATAACGTCTATCATCAATAGTCGCTAACGTCTGGTCACGTATAATATTTTCCCAGAACTTACGTTCATGGCGTGGGCCTTTTTGAATAAGACGTTCAATAGCGTTCTTATCAAAGTGACTCATTTTCTTTAAACGCTTTACCATAAATTCAGACATCAAGTGACGTTCAATCACATAGGATGCTTCATGAATATTACGAGCGTTAGGGTCTGGGTATAAATTCCATACAGAAGCCCATTCAGTCTTAGGACTTAATTTCTTCTCTGGGTTATATGTAATAGCACCTGTATCAGGGTCTTTATCCCACTTATGGATAGTCTCTTCTATAGTAAATGGGCCTTTAACAACACCAGTACCAAAGATTACCATTTCAAGTAGTGCAGTATTAAGCACTCGTTCTGCATCACCTTCTTCAAGCTGGTCTTTAATAAGGTCTTCAAGATTCTGTGCAATAATCTTGTTAGGCTGCAATTCAGGATATTGTTTAGGGTCTGGATTTGGGCCTTGCTGAACCTTCTGACCAGAAAGCAAACTCTGAAACTTCTGTTGCAATCCACCTAACAGGGATTGTCTTGTAGCACCGGCAGGAAGTTGTTTACCATCACCTTGATAACCAATGGCTTGGTCTGCTGTTACATCAGGAGCAGCTTCAGGTGTAATAAAAGCTTCGTCTGTAGCACCCTCAACAGGCGTAGCTTCTTGAGGCTGTATAGTAACTGGGAATTCGTCATCCCCCCAGATAATTTCTCTAATCTGTCCTATAGCAGCAACATTCTTTGCTTTGGTAATTTTAACATAAGCTTCGGAAGCATTTGGATTGCGCTCTTGTAGCTTCGCTATCTTTTGTCTTTCAGCAGGTGAATATTCTCCACGATGCTGATAATAACACGCAATCCAAATATCTTCATTAACGCGCCTAGCGGTTTCAGCAAATTTAAAACGCTGATTCACTAAAGCATATACGCCAGCTAAATTAGCTTTCTTCAAGTCTACATTGCTATCCATGGCATACATAGACGTGCTATCAGGCTTACCCATGTTTGTATCAGGGGCTAAACCAGACACACCTTGTCCAGCAACAGATACATTACCAGCAGCCGGGTCTAGGTTAGTTGAACTAGCCGCACCCGCTTGGAACACACCTTTTTCTAAGCCTAAGCCTAGAATATCAGACTTGTTTGAGAATGCCATTAGCTATTAAATATATTCTTTGAACCAACCGTATTAAGTGACGTAGGATTCTTACCACTAGTAGCCGCTTTAAGATGCTGTTTAAGCTTACCGCTCATAGAAGGAGCCAGTTCATCAACAATCTCTGCACCTTCATCTTTTTCAATACTACCGTTAACCTTAACGCCCTTATGTTCTTTGCCATACTCTTTTCCACCAATGGTGTTCATAGAATTATGCATACTTTCTTCAGGACTCTGGTCTGGGGCAAACCCACGCCATGTGTCTTCTTTTACCGTCTTGGAGTTACCTACTTTAGTTTCGGCATTAGCGGTATTACCAGTGTAATCAATAGTACCAAATATGGATTCATCTTCAATACCACCAGTGATATCACCTTTACCCTTTTTACGGGGAAGTTCACCATTAACACCGACATTATTCGGGGTTGACTTTACACTAGGTGCAAACGTGTTCTTTGATTCGCCATCAGTTTCCATGCCGTCCATAGCACCGCCCATTTTCATCTTCTTCATTTAACTAGTCCTTTTAAAATTATTAATAACCAAACGTTTTACTAACCACGATGTTAGCGTTAGTACCCTGAGAACTTGTATCTATCCGCCATAAGCTGTTGTTCGCTATTTGTGGACGCGACATAAGGCCATAGCGAAAGGCATCGTATGCATGGTCTTGAGCATCCGTATCCACATCTTCTGGATTATTATCGTCCAGAGGTAATGAAGATAATTCGTCAATAAGTTCTTTACAGTGTTCTACGATGAAAACTTTAGGCTTCTTCGTAAAGGGGTTCAAAGATAAGAAGGTATGTACCTGCATCTTACCCGCTATACGTGAGCCTTTAGAACCATCAGACATGCGCCACGCACACCCCTGATTAATCATTTCCTCAGCTATAGATGGCCCTGTTTGACCTCTATCTGACCACGTTGAACAGTCAAGAATTCCGTATCGTACTCGTTCTCCCGCTTCAGTCTGTAAGACTTTCCTAGCAAACTCTGGAGCCGTTAATTTTTGTTTAGCTTTGTTTCCGTTTTCAACAAGTTCTCTATATACGTATACGTTATTATCATAATCAACAGCAAACCACAGACATACAGCCAAAGAACTATATCCCCAGTCACAAGCGCGAAACCTAAGCCAAGAAGAAGGTATGGCAAAAGGCTTAATAACATGTACGTTCTTATTAAACTCACTAAATGCTGCACCTTCGGCTGCGTCCCAGTCGCCGTATAACCACTGGCGTTTTAAAGTCTCATTTTGTATAGCGTACAGGGATGTAAGATACTGAGGGTCATTCTTCATCAGAATGGTGTTATCAGTCGTGAGACTATGAATCCACTTACGAGTAATCTTCTGAACACTATGTTCAGTCTGTATCTCTAATGTAATCTTTGTATCAGGCGGCCCTAAATTTACAAAGCGTTCTTTAACCCATCTATGACCAGCACCACCGGGGTTACACGTACAACGTATCATACGTTTAAGCGTAGGGTCTGTAGTACGCAAGGATTGTTTAAGTGACTCAATAATAGAGTCTGTAGGATACTGTGTAATTTCATCTATGCCCAACCAGACATATTCCTGACCTATATACTGGTCAAGGTCGGCTTCATTATCACAGTAACCAAATTCTATAGTCGCCCCACTGGGGAATACGAACATCTTCTCTTGTTCTTTCCAGCGTGTGCCGGGTACAGCGGGTAAATAAATCTTTCTTGCGCGGGACATTACTTCCCTTAAGCGCTTCATGGATTTACGTATGAACAAGGCTTTAAAGTTACCATTACCAACAAACCGTAAAGGGTCTGCTATAAGAGCATCTGTCTTACCGCTTCCTCGTGCACCACTCATCATGACTTCTTCTTCAGAAGCTTCAAGGAATGCTATTTGAGGTCTGTTATTAAAATCGGGCTGCCAGATAATCTTCTGGTCTAATATTGCCTTTTGTGCAGAGGGAGGTACATTATCCAGTACACTCGTTTCTATTACCTTACTACCATCTTCGCTTAAAGCATCTAAAACAACATCAAGACTTTCTATCTTGCGTTTCTTATCTTGTATATGCTGTTGCGCTACTTCAATATCTTTTAAGTGTTGCGCCCTGCGTTCTTGCGGGCGGGTCTTAGCAGTAAGCTTATTCTTTTTCTTATAACGTGTAATATGCTTTGCTGGCCTAGGCGTGATAGATTCGTTCTCGCTCATCTTGTTCCAACATTATTTCATCAAAGGGGCAGCGGTCACGCAATATGATACGTAAACCTTCGTCGCTTATTTTCATACCTGTATCAGCACTTAACCATCGTGCCACTTCATCTAATGAACAAGTACGAAGGTACTCTTTAGCTTTTATAAGAAGACGTAACGCCCTCTCGTTTGGAATCAGTTTTTTACTGTTCCCCTCAGCTTCAGAGTACCCCCATGGTATCGTAGCTCTTGCTTTATCTACAGGGAGTCCTAACATAATCCGCTTTAATCTATTAAGTTGTTCAACAGATGAAAAAGCAGGACGTGGAACTCGTTCCGGTTTAAGCAAGGCTCTTGACATAGATTACAAAGTAGCCGGGAAGGTCTGGTAATAAATACGCAGTGAAACAGTACCCGTCATTCCGGTTACGTTAGCACCGGCCATATATGCAACTACAGGAGCGCCAGCAGCAGGAAGATGTCCAGAACTTGAAGGAACTGAATAAGCTTGCTGTGCAGTCGTCTGGTCAATAAATCCAGTTACAGGAATAGTTACAGCAGTTACACCAGAACTGTTCGTATACTTGAGTGCAATACCAGTAGCAGAACCAATGGTAGCACCAGTAGTCTGGGCAGGGCAGGTTGCGTATACAGCCTGAACTACGTTTGTCTGATTCGTTGAAGGCGGTGCAGGAACTACCTGAATAGCAGTAGTATTAAGCGCCAACATCTGAGAGTTTGTCAGAGTGACTTTAACATACTTACCATTACGGCGGTTGTTAGCTTTAGGCGTTATGCGTGATTGTTCGTTAAATCCAATTGTAGTCATGTGTGTTTCCTATCATAGAGGTCATGCACCCCACTTAACAGTGCATCATTAATCGCGTTTAGCTGGAAGGATAACTATTCCCTTATCGGCTTTAATCTCTACTACGTCAGTTTCCTTTTTACCGAATCCTGAACGGTCAAGTAGTGAATTAGCAGCCTTGATAAGCTGGTCGTTACCCGGCTTCGTGGGCGTTCTTACAACATCATGTAAGGCGGTGATGGACTTGGAAGCGTCCAATATCATGTATTCCTGATTACGTTCTGTAATCGCATCTTTCAAAGGACGGAGTATCTGGTAAATACTGGTCTTTGCAGCATACCCCGCCTTCTCTTTTACTTCAATTGCTTTCGCTAATACATCTACGGGTAAACCGTCTTCATATATTAAATCCAGCAATAGGGTCTGTTGTTCTGTTAGTGCTGACATTAGTTTCCTGAGGGAATAAATACGACAGGAGACTGTGTAACATCAAACTGTCCACCCGTTGTACCATCCGGTACAGGAGCCTGACTTAAGTTCTGACTAAGCAACGTGGTAGGGTCTGCCATATCCGCAGATATAGCATACACTGTACCGTCAGCGTTACTGTATGTTGCCCAAGCCATATCAGGCGCTCGGAGCAGCAGGAGCTACAGGAGCAGCTTCAGTACCCACAACCGCTTCCAGTGCAGTTACTTTAGCATCTACAGCAGCAATAGCGGCCAGTACAGCGGTAAAGTCTACAGTAGGGGTTACAGGAGCAGTAGGGATAGCAGCTACAGCAGCAGTAAGGGCGTCAAGTTTGGCTTCAACAGTCATGATAAATTTCCTTATACGATTAAGCATTGTTAAGAAGACGGAGTTTGAGTTGCAGCGTAAGCGGCGGCATCATTAGTCAGGGAAGTATTATAAGCATTAATAGCAGTTACTAAAGCCTGATAAGCAGCAATGGTGTTTGCAGATGGGGCAGGTATAGAGGCTTTATTAGGTACGCTTGGAAATTGAATAGTATTAGCCATTGTAAATCTTTCTAAGGTTGCGTCTGGATACTTATGTCCCTTGTGGAAGCGCCAGTCGCTGTCATCCTCAAGGCAATATTATTAGCGGTCATTTCAGTAGCTGTCAGGACTAACTGATACCAGCCATTAGCTGTTCCTGTTACGGAATTAGTGGTAGAAGCAAATGCACCACCATCTTTAGAAATCTGTGAAGTCACCGTCAAGCTAGGTGTATCGGCTCCAGTGCTAGAACTGACCATTGTAAATTCAAAGGTAGCGGTTGCACCCTTCTTACGATTTGAAGTAATAGGAATACCAGCCACACCGGACGTAACCGTTAAATCAATCGCATCACCTGACGTACTACCGCCTATGAGTTTCATACCCTGCCCCGTTGTTCCGCCAGAGGCTTGAATACCTGCTGAAGAACCCGCCGCTTGGAATGTTGCGCCAGTGCCGCTATTTTGTGCCCAGAAGAATGCACCATTGCCAGAGGTAGACCCGCCAGCAGCAGTTACACCATTACCTGTAGCACCACCAGTGGCGATAATACCATTACCTGTGCCGTTACCTGTAAATTGTGCTGCATGGCCATTAGAGCCAGTGCTTTGCACTATTAAACCAGTACCTGAACCATTCGTAATAGTTATGCCATTGCTATACGTAACAGCACCACTATTCGTGCCATTAATTTGCATACCACCAGAAGAACCGGGAGTTGCAGCGGCAGTATTATTTATATTCTTTACATTTACATCCAGCACACCAGCGGTAGCTGGGGTTGATACGGCAGTACCAAGTATATCAGCCAGATTAACCGAAGGGTAACCGTTTGAATCCACCACGTCCGTATGGAAATCTAGATTCACGGGTATTGCACTTGTAGCAGTGCAAAGCAAACCGAAGTTTGTACAATTTGTTTCTGACTGCGTAGGTGCATAGTTATAAGCACCATGACCTGTGCCCGATACTTTCAACTCTGTAAAAGTACCCGCAGCGGCAGCTTGTGTTCCATCCTTTGTTACATAACCTGTAACGGTTGCACCTGTAAGTGCAGCACCTGTGCTGGCATTCACTAAACAGAATGTAATATTCTGTGAAGCTACATTCTTAAGAATTGATGACATTAATGTGGGCCTCCTGCGAATACCCTATTACTACCTAGCGCCCATGCAGGGTTAAATGTTGATGCCGCCTGTTGTATAGCATCTACTATCCCACCATTAGCATCTGTGTTTGTTGTTCCTCCGCCTATACCTACACTTAAACCTGACTGTGTTGAAGATACAATCTGATATTGAGCAATAAAGTATTCACCGGCTGGGTTGTATATAGATGTAAATCCTGAGCCAACAGTAGGACTGCTATTACTGGACTGCCTATAAAAAGACAGAAGCATATCATTAGCATTAGTAGTTGATACCCCTGTTACTGTACCAGAACTAGCAGTATATGGTAAACCGACATTACTATCAAAAGGCGTTGTAAAGTTAGCCCCACTTATTGCAAAAGCACACGCATCAACAAAGGTACTACTGGAATAGTTTATTGTTATAACATTGCCAGTAAGAATACTGGAAGCTTTGGCATAATAAAATTCTATGGGTTGTGAACCGCCGCCATTCGCAGCCGCTCTAAAAGTATAAGTTAATCCTGCTGTATCAGTTATAGAACCTGTATTAGGATAACCATTATCAGCATACGCAACGCCAATAATACAATTCGCAACAGTAGTAGAAAGTGTTAAACTTACGGATGCCGTAGAACCGCTATATCCAGTGCTACTATTTATCGCTAATGTCATTGCTAGCCCACCATCGTAAAATTAGATTGTGGTATCGTAGTGGGGGCTGCTATCCATTTAAGTGACGAACCAGTTGAACCAGCAGATAGTATGTAATTCGCTGCACCAACGCTATTTGAATTATCAAGAATCTGTGCAAACTTACCCTGCCCGGAACTGGAAATAAACCATAAGCCCGTAGTGCTATTACCGATGTCTATGCCGGTTCCTTTAAGGTCATACACATCTATAGCATATTGCGGGTTGGTCTTGCCAATAGCTAAAATGCCCGGCGTGTAAGGAGTATAATCTGTGCCCCCTGTGCTGTTAACTTGAGCACCGATAGAGGCATTATTGAATACTTGAAGGTTCTCGCCATTGCCTGTGCCTTGATTATCAGTGCCACCACCGGGTGCGCCTATAATTACGCTAGGCATTGTATACAGGTCTGTGGACGTTATGATTAACGGCCCGTATTGGTCGGCATAACTGCCTGCACCTACAGGCTGAAATAATAACTGAAAGAATGGATACGTACCAAAATCAGGGTAGCGCATATCCAAGCGCATCAACCCACCGGGCTGAGATGTGTCATAGTTAAGACCATAATTGCTTAACTGAATCATATTGAATATCCAGTCCGTAATCGGCTGGCCGGGGCTGTCAGGGAATATGCCTGTGGTTAATCCTTCCGTCTGACCTGTATTTAATAGCAACCCGTTAGCGTATAAATACCCATTGCCATCATCTAGTATATTATTAACAGTGCCTACTTCATGTGAGGTTCTGTTAACATACATAAGCTGTTGAGACACAGCATCGCTAAGCGACCAGAGATTGTATCCTTCTATCCATCCCATTTGAATCTGGGGTGTGCCGTCAGAATTATTATATTGTATAACCGCTGTACTGGGGTAATTTGGATTTGCGTTGATGTTAAAACCAGTGCTGCCACCTGTACTATAACTGGTTATTGCACCGTTAAGAAGAGATATATTCCCACTTAAAGAAACATTACCACCACTGGTAGAGCTTCCGGTTATACCCCCGAATACACCACCGTTATTATATTGTAACTGTGTAGCAGTACCACCGGGTGTACCACCGCCTGTGGAATTAATTGTAATGCTGTTTGCAGTAGTGGTAAAGCTAGTGTTAGTACCTGCTATAAGGGTACGTAAGTCCACTGCTCTAGGCCTATCTGTAGGCTTACCATGGGCATTATTAGCGATTAAGCTAGTACCAGTACCAACTGACTTGATACGGAACCTGTTCATAGAACCCATGCCCGTAAAGAGGGCAATCAGTTCATCGGTGTTGGGAGTAAGACCATCTTTTCCAGACGGCCCTACATCACCTTTTAGCCCTTGAATACCTTGTGGGCCTTGTAAGCCTC
>QGNH01000188.1_pt1 | contig 15383 bp, 20 predicted proteins | sample 1735481 | NCBI WGS metagenome assembly QGNH01 (sample SAMN09239004, study PRJNA386568) | Viral metagenome, whole genome shotgun sequencing project. | reverse complement strand
CGCATTTCGCGCTGACCTTAAAATTTAAGGTTGAAAGCTAAATGTAGTAAAGACGGGAATTTTTTTAAAAATGCGGCCAAAAAGTGACGAGGCAGAGGCAAAACGAATAAAAATATGCGAACGGCTTGATGCCGGGGTGCGAGTAAGAGATGTGGCGCGGGAGATTGGCGTATCGAATGGTTATGTTTATGAAGTCCGCAAAGAACGCTCTGACGGGAATGGCCCGGTCCCCTCAGTCTCAGTCTCAGTCTCCCCTCTTGACCTTCCCGCGCTTGACCCCTCCAAGCCGATGGCGCGGCAATATGAGGAAATCGGCGCTGCGATACTGATAGACGCGGCGCGGAACGGATCGAAGACCCAAAAATTACAGGCGAGCAAAGAATTGATCCGCATGGCGCAACGCGACAAAGAGCCGGCGCCAGTATCGCGCAAACTTAAGTTTGTGATTGAAATAATAGACGTTCTCAAGGACGATAAGGTGCACGTTGTAGCGCGTCAGCCGATTGAGGTTAAGGCGTGATTTCCGCGACGGTAGAAGATGAAATATATTTTCAGCTAGACCCTAACCAAGCGGCTGTGGCGCTGGCGTATTTGCAAAACGTAGCGCGTATAATATGCCTTATGGGGGCGCGTGGCGGCGGGAAATCCGCTGACCTGCGGGCCATAATGGTGATGGCCCATATTAAAAAGCGCCTCCAGTTGCTCTATGCCTCACAATCGAATGGAAATTCTCTGGACCAATTCAATAAGGTTATTGCGAATGAAACCGCACAGGAATTTTTTTTAGATGATCCGAAAACAGAACCATACACCACGAAGCCGATCCCTACAATCCGCTGGCAGAATGGCGGGGAGACGTTATTTTGGAGTCTCGAAAATCAGAAGTCAAAACGGGGACTGCACCCTGATTTGATTATTGTCGACGAGTGCCAGAGTATTTCTAAAACAGCATGGAGTCGCACGATTTACCCTATGCGGATACAGTTGGGCCGGCCAGCGGCGCGGATGATCATAGCGGGCAGTTGCCCCGATAGTGACGGGCATTGGTTTTGGCAGCACTACCAGCGCGGCCTAGCGCCCAATGAGGGCGGGATAAAGTCATTCACGATGGATGTGAATAACTCCGTGGCGTTCAAGGGGCCGGAGGGGCGGCTGGTGCTGGCGGAGGCCCGCGCTAATATGGCGCTTGAGGACTACGAAAGCGAGTTCCTGTTAAAGCCCGGCGGCCAGGGTGGCCGCTATTTTAATGGGGCGAATATTGACGGCTGTGTTGCGGCGTACAATCACGCCCCCGCCGATCTGGCGCATGGGACGATTCTCACGTACGACCCGGCGCTTGGGACTAAAGACCCCGCCGCGTACCTCGTGGGGGATTTACGGGGTAATATCATCCTGTGTCATTCAATTTCCAAAACCCTGACTGACCAAGGGCAAGTTGAAGAAGTTATTGACGTTGCGAAGAAATACAAGAGCCTAGTGGTTGTGGAAAGCAACAGTACGGCCTATATGACCTACACCGGGGCCATGCGCAAGTTGCTGCCCTATGGGCTTAAAGAGGTGCCGTTGAGGGCCGTATCAACCAGGGCAGGAGAGGCTAAAGCGTTACTATGCAAGCAATTCGCATGGCAACTTGAGCATAAAACCGTTCATATAAACCCTGAATGTAAAACGCTGGTTGTTCAGCTAAAGTCAATCAGAGATTATAAATCCGCGACTGGCGTGCTGCAAATCCGCGCACCAGAAGGCCAGCACGATGACGAGGCGTTTTGCGGGGTGATCTACGGGGAGGCGTTAAACCGTGGGTGGCGACCGGACCTGAGCGGCGGGGACCGGAATAGTGTATCTGCCAATTTTCTACTTTGACCTACAAAACGAAGGTTAAGCCTATTTGTGGCTGGTATGCCATTCTTTCAGCGTTGCAAGCCAGCTATTGAATTATTGAAAATACCGTATCCCCGTACTATTTAAGAAAATAATGGCGTGGCTTGCTCGCAAATGGCCTTAGAAAGGTTTCATAATCTAATTAATTTAGGAAATAGTTGACAAATGAAACTAAATATCGTATTGTGCATAATATGCCATGGCCATCAGCCCTAACGATCAAGATTTTAAAAACGGTCAATCCGTGCTTTAGCGCTTTTAACAATGAATTGGCGGCGGCACTGTACGAGGGCGGTGGCCGGTTTGATGCGCTCAAGCCCACGTTGCTCTATGCCCGCCAGCAAGATGCGAATCCGCTGTATCGGCAATCGCGGCTCCAGGTGGCAGAGTACGAAAACCACAACGCGGGGATGCTGGATTATAGCCGGGCGATAGCGTTTCAGGCAAAACCGCGCTTGGTATTTTCCGGGGCCGCTGGGAAATTGGATTACTACAACACGCTGAATGACGGCCTCCAGGATACGCTGGAGGGCCGGTTTTCAGATATGCAGTTGTATGGCTATGCGCTGTTGACCGCGAGTTATCCGGCCAGCCCGCTTCCCGCCGCCGCGAAAAACTTAGCGCAGCAACTGGTCAAGGGCGGGCCTCTCGACGCGAGAATCTGCTACCTGTGCCCCGATCAAATCGAGGATTGGAAATGTGACGACCTCGGAAATCTGGATTGGGTGAAGGTCCACACGGCGGAGGAAACGCGAAAAGACGAATACGGAGAAGTGGCCGGCAAACTCCACACCTGGACATTTATCACGCGCACCGAAAAGGCTGTTTATCAAAAGTTTGAAGAAAAAGACAAGGAACTAAAAGATTCTGACACCGCGCCCCTAATTGGCGATCCCGCCAAGAGTCCGCTTGGCCTGCCGGTCTTTGAGGCGGCGCTGGTCAACCGGAATTGCATCATGGAGCGCATTAAACGCGCCCTCGTGGGGCTGTTCAACACGGAGGCTAACCGGGATTTTGGGCTCGCCGCGACCTGCTTCCCGCAGCCATGGTACGCGGGGCCAAAAGAACCACACGAATTTTCTCAGAAGGTGGGAGAAAACATCGTTCTGTTTTTGGGTGTGGGTGGTCAGTTTGGTTACGCGGTGCCGGATAACACGGCTTATGATGCCTATGCTAAACGCGCTCAGGAAAAGCTCGACAATCTAAACACGCTCATAAATTCAGAGTTCAAAAGCACACAGGGCAAAGACCAGCACGCGGCCAGCGGCGTGGTCAAACAAGAGGAAAAACAGCCCGCCGCCGTGGCTGCGGAATCCTACGCTCGAAAACTTGTGGCCGCCACGCTGGAGGCGGTGAATTACATCATCCGCTCGCGCAAGGATGAAAACGCCGTCACGGTCCATTTTGAAGGCATGAATAATTTTAGCCCGCTGGCGCTGGCAGACAAAATCGCAGCCGTCACGCAATACAAACTCATTCCAGGCGCGTCCCCCACGGCGCTCAAGATTGTGCAGCGAGACCTTGACCATGCCATGACGCCGGGCGCGACGGCGGAGGAAAGCGCTGAGATAGACGAAGAAAATGCGGAAATGGAAGCCCCCGCCCCTGTCGCTCCGTCCGGCGACCCCGCCCTTCAGGCAAACGGCGCGGCGGCTACCAGCGGCGCGAATGGAGCCCCAGGGGAACCGACACCCCCAGGCGCAAAATCCGCCGCGAAAACTTCGGCCCCCGGTATCCTGCCAAACACGGAGGAAAAGCCCGGCGACGTGCGGGTCAATACCAAGTTGCAAAAAATAAGCCCGGCTGATTTAATCAGCCAGCACGGGGTGGACGCAAATTTCAAGTCCGAACTTGTAGACTCGATGAAAGCCACGGGCTTTGACCCGGCCCACCCGATCCTGGTTGCCGATACCAAGCTGGGTTACATTTTGCTGGACGGCCACCACCGGGGCAACGCGGCGGGCAAGGCCGGCATCAAATCCATCCCGGCGAACGTGGTGAGCAACGAGGATTACATTTCGTTGCTGCACGCCAAGTTTGGCGGCGCGCGACCCGCAAGTCTGAGCGATCTTGACCCGTACATTTACGTTGGCGGAAAACCCTATACGGAAATCAGGGACGCAAACGATCACGACAACAAGAGCAAGGCAATCGTGGCCACACCTGTAGTTAATTCAGCGGTTAGCACAAATCCCCGAAAGGGAGGTAACTAACAATGATAGAGGCACCCGTAGTAGTAGCACCGGCGGTAGTACAAGACCCGGCCAGTGGCGAGCCGAAATTTGTCACGGTGGAGGACTACAATAAGTTGCAAGCGCAGCTTGAAGGGCTGACGGCCAGCGTGCAGGGGATTTCACGGATAGTGCGCAAGTCCGAGAAACCCGCTGACCCGCCTCCCACGGAAAAACAAGATTTGACGTTGAAGGCCCACGTCGAGGCGGACAAGGCGCGCGACCAGAAAATCAAGGACAAGGCGATAAGGACTGAATTAAACGCCTTCGCAAAAGAAAATGGCCTGGCGGTCAAGCCCTTTTTGCATTACGTGACCGGCGAATACAAGGACAAAATATCCGTCAATGAAAATGACGAGGTGGTTTTTGAGGACGAGCTTGGGGAAAAACATCCCTTCGCCGTCCTCGGCAAGAAAATTCTCGCGTCGAGCGATGGTGGTACATTCCTGCCGCCCGTTGAAACGCCTGGCGAGGTAGGCAGCCGCAAACAAAAGGGCGGATCGCGTCTCCCGGCTGGCAAGCCCTTACAGGACTGGTCAGACGATGAGATTACAAAGAACCCGGAAGGCTACCGCGAGGGCTTGCGTCAAGGCCTGCTCGCACAACAGGCCGCCGGGACAACTGTAACCTGAAAGGGTTAAACCATGACAGTGATCGCAATGACCAGCACCGACCTACAGTATTCGATGATGAAATACTTGTGGTCGCAATTCGTGCCCGCGTTTCGTGCTCGCGGCTTCACTCGAAAAAGCGTTTTGGATGTTTCTTCGACTGTGGCTGAAACCGGCCAGACGGCGAAGGTCACAATCGCGCAGAAAATGACCGCCGCCAATCTGACTGACGGCGCGACGAAGGTTTTGACGGACCTGCCCCCGCTGGTTGCGGAGGTGAGCTTGACCCAGGACATTTATAATGCCTTCGGTGTGACTGACCTGGCGGCTTCCTTGATTGCCGGCCAGCCCACGCTGCCCGCAATCGTCCAGGGCGCCATGAACGGCGTGTTGGATGCAATCGAGGAAGTCATTGTGACTTCCATTGCGGACAATGTTCCGTCCGCGAACACCATCGGCTCAAGTTCGGCTGCGATGACCGAGGCGCTGGCAATCCAAGCCGGAAATCTCTTGGTGCAAAACTATATGCCCCAAGAAGCCTATTACGGCTTGCTGGCTCCCACGGCGGGCGCGTGGGGCGCGTTCTCACAGATTGACCGCGTGTCTTGGGCGCAAATCAGAGGTCCCGCGCAAAACTCACTGGTTATCGGGCCGCCCGATAGCTTCGATTATGAAGTGCAGTACAACGGCGGCCTGTGGAGCCGCTCGCAGTTGGTGCAAGCGGTCACTGTCTCGGGCTCAAGCGAGTGCGCTAACATCGTCTGGCACCCGATGGCCAGCGCGGTCGCAATCCGACCGCCCAAGTTGCCCACTGTGGGCGTGGGCTGCATTGCGCGAAATTTCTTGGATGCCAAGAGCGGAATCGCGCTGCAAATGAGTACGCTTTATAATAAGGATACTCTTTCCGAGGAAATGGTGATTCGCACCCTGCTTGGCGTGGCACCATGTCAAGTAGCTTGGTCGGCCATGATTGTGTCGAACTAAGTTCAATAGTTGCGGTGCGCCGGGGTACTTTGCCCCGGCGCTTCCGGCTTCTGAGCCGAGGTAGTTAAAACAGCGGAGGAATTAAAATGGCGCAAATTAAGCGAGCACCCTTGAATGTATTTACGAGTCAAACTTGCTATGACCCCAATAGCAAGAGCCGGGAAAACTACACGGCCATATCCGACCCGAAAGAGCGCAACGGTAAAGTTGTGGAGTTGATGCACAAATACAACGGCCAAGTTGTCAGGGTTGTGAACATAACGACGAACGAAGTACGCAACTGGATGATTGGGGGCTGGGCGGGCCGGGTGCATTGCACACATTTACTTTTCGGCGACTGGCGCTTTGCGACGGCGGAGGACATTGCGCGGCACGATGAAAAAAACAGGATTGAGCTTGAGCGCATAACTAAAGCCGAGGCGAAACGCCTGGCAAAGGCGAGCGGTTTGGTGATGCGGGAAACAGCCGAAACGGCGGCGGCAATAATGCGGTTAAATGAAATGACGAAAAAAGAGGAAGCTGACGCGCCCCCTGAGCCGTCCAAGGAAGTTAAAGCTGCAGTTGCGGCGGCGTTTGCCGAGCCTGTGGCCGCGCCGAAAAAGAGGGGCCGGCCAAAAGCTACCCCGGCAGTTGTACCGGCCTAGAGGTGGACCATGACGTTAGCTCTTTATCCGCTTACGATAAGCCCGGCCGCGCTTGGGCAACCCTACCTAAACGCTGACCAGCCGATAACGCCAGTGGGGGGAACCGCGCCCTACACGCTGGCAATAAGCGCCGGCGCGTTGCCCGTGGGATTGTCGCTCGCTTCAAAGCCATTGGGCGTGATACAAGGCACGCCCCGCGTTGCCGACCAGTACGATTACAAACCCACAACGGCTATCCCGTTTGTAGTCAACCCGTCAACCTTCACAGTAACCGCTACCGACACGCTCGGGGCCACGGCCAGCGTAGATTACACGATGCCCGTGGGTATTTTCAGCGAGCGGCAGTCAATCTCGATTTACGAAATGCTGGATGCGGCCTACGGGTTTGATTACTACGTGGTTATGTCCGATATGGGAAGCCGTGAAATGCGAATAGGCGATATCGGAAGCCCCGCGTTTGGCGGCTTGCGGCTGGTGACTAATGCGCTCTTGTCGCAATTTACTCAGGGAATGGTTGACGTAATGCTCGAGCATATCCGCGAGTGGGACATGATAAAACGGATATTCGTAGACCAAAACCAGGGGAACGTTGGGGATATTGGCGGCCTGAATAATAAAATCGGCGATAGGAAATCAGGATTGCTCAGGCGCTTTAAAAACCTTCTGCCCGCGTACACGCTGGCCGAGGTCAAGGCGCGGCAGGCGCACGGCGGCGGAATGGACATAACTAGCACCAAGGCGGGCGGCGGCGGCAATGTGGAGTTTGTCAGATGATGACGCTGGCGAAAAGTAACCGGGAACAGCAACGGGACCAAGCGGCCTACGTGGCGCTCATTGTTTGCCAAACGGAAGGCTGCAGGGTGGAATTTCAGGATAGCGCCTATCCTGACCCTTTGGCGTTTGTAAAGTTGTGGGCTATCCCCGGCCCGGAATCCACACGGCTTGCAAATGACGGCGCGGGGCTGGAAGAAGAAATCACGGAGAATATTTTCGACATACCGCGCCAGCTTGGGTGTTCATGTGGCCGCGAGGATTGCCCCCGAGCCGGTACATACACCGGACACGATGAAATTGTTTTATTTCCGCCTGAAACTGGCGTAAGCGTGAACGCGGTGGTGCGTTTTGAGGGCCGGGATTACTCGGCTAAAAACCCGGTTTGCGACAGCTTGAGGGCAAAATACAAACTGCATTGCGAGTTCCACCACCCACGGCGGACGGAGCAGGCATGAGCAACGGTCTTTTTGCGCAGAGTATTTTAGATTGGCAAGCCGCCGCCGTGGCGGTCTTTGCCGCGCAGACCCCGGCGCTGCCAGCGGCGCAAGTGCAGATCGGGCGCGAGGAATTTCAGCCAGACCAGAATTTTTACAATGAAGTCCAGAAAAATGGCTTTCACGTTGTCATTCAAATGCCGGAGGGCATGGTAGACTGTTGGGATTTAAACGGCCAGTTTGACGTGACAGCGGAGTTATTCTACCCCGTCCCGGCTGACATAAGCTACCCAATGACGATTGAAAACAACATGATCGCCGCGCTAGTCCAGGGGTGGACTACAAACTTCTCGCTTTGGGTGCACGGCGGCAACCGGAATCCGCGCCACATTAAATGGGAAAAGCCCAAGGCGCGTTACCATGAAAAGCCGAAGAACGTTTACAGCGTTAAGTTTGTGTTGAGCCAGCAGATTGCGCCCGCAACGAAAGTTTCTACTGGCTACGTTTTTAGTCCGGCGGTGTGACAATGGAAATAAAGATCGAAGGGATAGCTGAAACCGCCGCCGCTTTGCGAGCCTTGCCCGCGAAGATTCAGGCCCGCAGTATGCGCAAGGCCATGCAGAAGGGAGCGCAACTGACGCTTAACGCGGCGATAAGCCTAGCGCCACGAGGAAAAACCGGGGCGCTGGCCGGGTCAATAACCATGAGCACGCGGGGCGATACCGTTTCAGTGGGGCCGAATACAGAGCCGCGTAGCGACCCCGGCGACAAGCGGAAAATGCGCAATGACTCAGTGGGTAACTTTTTGGAAAAGGGAACCGTCAATCATTTCACATGGACCGGCCAGCGGGTGACGGCGGCGGAGGCCAGGCGGAAAAAGAAGAACGTAATTTCTCTTGGCGCAACCCAAGAGCGGATGCCACCGCATAGATTCATGTTGCCTGCGTTTCAAGTTACCGCAGAGCCAGCGGCGCAAGTGATCGTGGATTCGTTGAAACAGGACATAGAAAACCAGCCATAGGAGAAAAACATGGACACGCCAAACACGCCAGCCGCCCCGGCCCCCAAAAAGGATTTGAAAACAGGCGGCAAGCTAAAAACCTTTTCCAGCAGCGCTGGCCAAACGCTTGGCGTAGTCACATTTACCGGCTTCTCCTATGGCCTGCTTGACATAGAAGGCCCAACTATCGAGTGCGAAACGCTCGATACAACAAACATGGACACCGTGGCGTCAACCGCTGGCGCAATCAATAAGACCCATATCCCTAGCGCTTATGTCAAGGGGGACGATTTAGTTTTAACCGTGCAAGACGACCCTGTGGTGTGGCCCCCTGTTGGAACGCAGGGAACGTTGGTGCTTGTGAGCGGCCCAAGCGCCACGAGCCGTAGCGGCTCCGCAACCCTCAAGAAATTTACCTCGCAGAAGCCGCTTGAGGGCAAGGTAATGACGGCTAAAGCAACCTTTGAATTAAGTGGAGAGTTTGCCTAATGAGCCTGAAAGAGCAAATCCTTGCGGCGCGAAAAAAGCCGCAAAGCGAAACCCTACACGGTTTGACCGTGTACTTGCGGCGCATGACGCTAGGCGAGGCTGAGGCGTATTATGACGCCGTGAAAGCGGACAAGGGAAAAACTTATTTCCTCATGCGTTTGCTGCTTTCATTTTGTCTCTGCGAAGAAAACGGCACGCATTGTTTTTCTAATGCGGATGAATTAAAGGGGCTTGACTCCGAAGGCGAAAAACTGGCCTTGAAGGCAATGGAACTAAACGGCTTCACCGATGCCACCAGGGCCGCGATTGAAAAAAAAGTGCCAGCGGGCACGGATGGTTCAAACGCTTCCTTGTCCGCGAAATAAACTTGTCCCTCGAAGAAATTGAGGGAATGGATTACACGGATTACTTGGGCTGGCGGGCATTTTTCAAGGCCGATAAACCGGGAGGGGCCAGGACTCAGGACCAAGAACTTGCGGACTTTTACGCGGCGCGGGCATACGCCGCGTATTACAATGTAAATCGCAGGGAGGACGTGGCGGCAGCGGAGATACGCGACTTCTTAGAGTTCCCGCCTGAAATCACGCCCGAGCAAGCGGAGGCGGAACACGAGGCGGCGGTGATAACGTTGGGAGAAAAGGTTGACAGGTTTTTTGCGCGGCATAATGCAAAAGTGAAGGCGAAAGAAAATGGCTGACGCTGTTGGTACTGTGCGAGTCAATTTCACCGGGGGCACTGGTGGCCTGGATGCCAGCGCAGACGCGGCGGCGGCAAAGATTGAGGCCTTCGGCGGAAGCGCCACGGTTGCAAGCGGAAGTTTTGTAAATTTCAATTCAAAAATGTTGGAATCGCGCCGGGCTATTTCTATTTTCGCATCTGCGGCTGGAACTTCAACCGGGCCGCTAATGCACTTCGTACACGCCTTCGGAATGTTTGGGCCGGTTATTGGCGGGGCCGTGGCTAGTATCCTGGTTATGAAGGAAGTTCTCAACCACCTAGCCGAAGAACAAAAAAGGGTAACGGCTGCAAACCTGGAATTTTTAAGCCTCCAAAAAAGACTGCGGGAATTTGAAACCGGAATAACGGAGACGGCGGCGCAAAAAGAACTAAACGAAATTGGCAAGGAAGCCACAAAAATTAAACAGGAGCAGTTTGATATAGAGAATCGTATTAAAACACTGAATGATATTAGCCCCTTTGCGGGGGCGGCGGCAGTGATGTATTACAAAAATAGATTAGAAGAACTAAACTCACAAATGGCGATTACAGAAACCCAAACGAAACACTTGCGGGATTTGATGGGAAAGGGTTTTGCAGGTGGTGCGCACCACGCGACTGTTACCCATGTAATGAAATCCGTTAGCGTTGGCTCTTTGGGTGCGCTGAAACTTGAACACTCAGGCCATGATCCGGCTCTTGATATTTTGCGGGTGATAGCCAATAACACTAAGCCGAAACCTCAAATCACACAGCCAAGTTACGCGGGGTAAAAAATGGATGCGCCGCAACCAAAAGCTGAAAATAAACTTGGCCGGTTAGACCGGCTGAGGGCTAAATATCCCAAGTTAACGCTTGATCCGTTGCGCTTCCCGCAACCAAAGCCGCTCACGCCCGCGCAAAAGGCTATGCGCGATTCTTTGAAACCCGCGAAGGACAAGGCTGGAAAAGATTGCTTGCGGGAATTTGCGCCGGACGGGAAATTGAAAGTTGGTGGTTTAACCGTCTATTCTGATACAGCGCCGGATGATAATTCTCTGACTTATTCTAAAGAAGGCTGGAAGTGCAAGCGCTCTTTCTTGGTTGACGGCCTGACAATCACGGGTACAAATGGTTGCGGCACACTCTACGCTTTAGCCGTGAGTGGCTCAGTGCCACAACGCGGCGATGCACACCCTTACATTACAAATACGATTTTGGGGCTGGGAACGGGTCTTAATTTTGCCGCCGATGTTATCAATATCACGCCCTATAGCAGCACTCAGGCAAAAGTGGTTGTTGACTACGCGGTTTTGAACGGTGCGACGCAAGAGGCGACTTCTGGCAACGACGCTAATCCCGCGCTTTTAACCATTGCCTCATCCGCGCAAAGTAAACAAACCAGCACGGACTATCTTGGCAATCCAATGTTGTGTTCCTATCCCGCGCCGGGCGGAATAGGCAGTTACGATGTAATAGACGACGCCGGCCATTACGTTTATGGCGGGGCAACAGGCAGCGCGGCACCGGGCGGAGTGCCTGCCAAGGCGATAAGCAACGCGACCGCCGCCGTGCAAATACCAAACGCGCTAATCCGTTTTGTGCGCAGAGAAACTAAAGCGGATGACGGATTGCTTTATCTCTACTGCACGAATAATACGGGCTGGACAATTAACGGAACGATGTACGACGAAGGATGTTTACTTTGCACCCGCGTTGAAAGTGAACCCGAAGATGGCGGGGTATCGTATATCGTAACGCGGGAATTTCAAGCTCAGGATGGACTTGCGGCTGTGGGGGCTTCCGGCACACCAGGCACCCCTACTTACATTCCCGCCGTACCAGCTCAAAAGGGCTGGGAAGTCGGTTCTTTTTTCACTGTGCAGAACGGCGCGGCCAGCGTGGTGGCGGCCTCGACCGTGAATCCCGGCGCGAAGGTGGCGCAAGCCGGACAAATCCCGCCTGACGCCAGTGCGCAGATTTTCCAGATTTACGCGGAGACAGATTTTTCTGTTTTGAATCTGAATTGACGCCATGAATCAAGCCCAGCCACCATTTCTAATCCGGCCCGTGCGCAAAGGGCAACCCCTAAGCGGTGCGCAATTATCAAAGCTGACAGGTGCTCTTAACCGCATGAACGCGGGTTGCGCCTCTCCAAGCCAGGTTTTATCAGGCGATAATCCGCCTGAAACTTATGGCATGAATAACATGCAGCCCCCTTTTTTGATGCGTCCATTTCGCAAAGGACAACAGATAACAGCGCAACAGCTTGGCAGCGTATCGCGGGGCATTAATCGCATGGTTGCGGGTTGCGCTCAACCACAGCAAATTATACCATTAATCAGCAACACTCAACAATCTGCCATTGATACGATAATTGAAGTCAATCCAGGGGTTATAATTATTCCCGATACTACTAAAATAATAGCGGCGGATGGTAGCCAATATCCTGACACGCCCTGGGGTGGTTCAGGGCAGTGGCATTGGCCAGATGGCACAAATGGACATTTAGGACCGCAAAAACCACTAATTCAGTTCGGGACCGGAACCTTTAAATGGGGGCTTAATCTATTTCCATATTTCTATGTTATGAATCCCTCCGGCGCTTCGTCATGGTCAATTACGGCTACAGCTACTCTTGATTTATTAGATAATACGGGCGCATTATTATCTCAGATAGTACTGAATTTTGCTAGGAGTTATGTTTATCTTGGGAGTAATAGCGAATCAATAACATATACAATATCGGGTACGCCAATAGGATATTTTAACCAAGTGCGCTTTACAATGGCAACCACATCTTATTCAGATACGATTTACTGTGGTTTGCATTTGTTTTATTACCTGCAAAACCCAGTGGAGATTTAACCGTGAATATAATGCAACCACCTTTTATTATCCGCCCAATAAATAAAGGGCAAGTAATAACAAGCGCGCACTTATCTAAATTGTCCGGTTCGCTAAACCGCATGAACGCGGGAGCCGCGTCACTAGCACAAATATTCACACCAATAAACCTACAAAAACAAAAGATTATCCGCATATTGACGCTATTAAACGCGCCGGGGATTCAGTATAAAACCGGAGTGCCGCATCAACCTTATAGCCTGCCTAACAATCTTCAATCATTTCATGCGGCGAACCTTCGATTTTATTTTACCGTGATGACAGCGAGCGGCGCATGGACGGCTCCAGAATTACAATGTTTGTTTAACCTTTATAGCCTTGATGCGGCGGGCGTTGATATTGAACATGTGGTTATAGATGGATTGCTGTTTCCTGACGCAACCACATACATATCGGGCTACGTACAAGGAAATAAATGGTGGAGTAACGGCAATCTATGGAATCGCACAAGCAACACGGGCCGGGCCATAACCGCGCCGGTGTTCATTTGTGGCTGGCGCTCGACTGTGACCTTGAATTACGGCACGGGTACGATTACTTTGCCGCCCAGCATCAAAGGCATTTTTACAGGAATGGTTTAACATGAATCTAAAATGCAACGGTTGTTTCGGCGGCTTGCCAAACGCGTTCGACATTGGCACGGATGACGCGCCGTTTTTCCAGGGCACGACTCCGAGCCTGACCGTGACCGTCACGCTGCCGGACGGAGTGACGCCGGTTAACATTGCGGGCGCGAAGATTTACCTGACCTGCAAAAAAGACCCCGCCGATAGCGACGCGGATGCGCTGTTTCAGCTTTCGACCACGGGCGGCGCAATCGTGATCTCCACGCAATTCGGCGCCACACTGGGTCAGTTCGTTGCGACGTTTGCCAGCGCGAACACGGCGGCGCTGAGTGCGCTGCTTTCATACCTCTATGACTGCCGGGTGATTCTGTCCGGCAACGTTCAAGATGTTCTCTACGGGAAAATAACTGTCACGCCGTCAATCACACAGGCGATAACGTGAGGTAACATGCCAGCGAGTTTCGGCGGGTTAAGCGCAACGGGCAAAATCGGCGGCATGACCGCCGGGGGGAAGCTGTCGAGCCTTAAAGCCACCGGCAAAGTCAACGGCATGACCGCCGGCGGGCTTGAAACCTGCTTCCAGGGCCATGGGACGATGAACGGCGCAACCACGTCAAACGACTTGAAGCGGTCATATTCATATAAGACCGGAACCCTGACCTTTCCGGCCACACCGCAATCCTACAGCCAGGAATGGGAGGATGCAAACGGCGTGTTTTGGCAATGTTTTGCCGGGGATACCGTTTGGGAAAAAATAAACCATTTAGCACCAGGGGTTTAGGGAATGAAATGGCAGACGTGGGTTATTTTAGCGGTTTTGGGCGGCGCGGGCGCGGGTATCGCCGCAACAGCCCTTTTTTCGCGTTCCTGGGGCCATACAGCGCGTTTCGGGGTGACGTCTAACGGAAATATCACATCCAACGCCAATATCCGCCTCAAAACCCTGCCGCCAGGCCAGTACATCGCCACGCAAGACCCCGCCAGCGGCGAAACCAGCATAGTCCAGCCAGGCACGCCCGGCCAGTTACTAACGCAAGGCACTGGCGTAACTTATAGTTTTGTTAGCCCAATAAACTTCATTGGAGCAAGCGGCTACACAGGCGCAAGCGGAGTGACGGGCGGGACCGGCGCAACCGGGGCTAGTGGTGTGACAGGTGCCACCGGCAGGACGGGGGCGACCGGGGCAACAGGTGCCACTGGAATAACCGGCGCAACGGGGGCAACGGGCGCAACCGGGCGCACCGGCGCGACGGGAGCCACCGGAGCCACGGGGCGCACGGGAGCGACTGGCGCTACAGGTGCGACTGGGATAACGGGCGCTACGGGCCGCACCGGGGCGACAGGAGCCACAGGTGCGACCGGCCGGACGGGTGCCACTGGCTCCACAGGTGCGACCGGCAGGACCGGGGCGACGGGCCGAACGGGGGCCACGGGGGCGACGGGCGCGACTGGCAGGACCGGCGCGACAGGGGCCCCGGGTGCTACCGGCGCGACGGGACCAGCCGGGGGTGGCACAGGCGCAACCGGAACTACCGGCGCGACGGGTACAACCGGGACTACAGGCGCGACCGGCGCAACGGGCACAACCGGGGCAACCGGACCCACGGGCGCGGGTATTCCAGGCCCTACAGGTGTCACGGGGGCCACAGGGCCAGGAATCGGCGGCGGGATGTTGGTCAGAGCAACAAAGACAGGGGACACCAGCCGCACTTCGGCCACTGGAATTTCAGACGATCCCGTTTTAGTTTTGGCGTTGGCCGCGAACTGCACTTACAAGCTGCGCGGCATAATCAAGGCGATTCACGCCAGCACACGCGCCGCTGAATTTTCTATGCGTTTTAACTACACTTCGACTGCGCTCCTGGACGTGACGGTAAACACCTGGCCGCTTGAGGATGCCAACACAGGCGAGACGTGGGTGGGAGTGAGTTTGAATAACGGCGCAACCACGACGGCTACACTATGGGTTGCCACGGCAACTTACAATTTGTACATCATTGACGGCCTCATTCAGACGACGGGCGCGGGCAATCTCTCGTTTCAGTGGACAAGCGCCGATGCTAATGCGCTCACTGTCAATGCGGGCAGCTTTTTTGAAGCTGTGCAGATGACGACTACCACCGGTAGCGATTGTAATATGGGCGCGACGGGCGCGACGGGAGCAAC
>QGNH01001607.1_pt1 | contig 15400 bp, 16 predicted proteins | sample 1735481 | NCBI WGS metagenome assembly QGNH01 (sample SAMN09239004, study PRJNA386568) | Viral metagenome, whole genome shotgun sequencing project. | reverse complement strand
CACTCTCCCTTCAGAGTGCAGTAATCCTGCCATGAATAAAGCGGTGAGTCAAGCCAATCAGCAGAAAATATGTAAAAAATTCTGAGGCCGATTCCTACCTTTGGTTTTCCGCAGCCTCACGTGCCAGACGCTCTTCACGGTCCCAGGCGCTCTCGTGGTCATCTTCACCGGCGTCCACAATCTCAGCGTCGACCACGTCGTCATCTAGCAGGCTGTCGTCGAAGGGCTGAACGTCAGGCTCTTCCTCGGCCGTCATCTGACGCACGACGTGGTTGTCGACTGCCTCGGCTTGCATCAGCTCGACACTCATCGGGAGCCACGCCTTCATGCGCAGGAAGCAGGTCTTCCAAGCCATCGCTTCGAACTGATCCTTGTCAGCCCACGGGCCCTTGAGTTGACCACCCTTCTTGCCGTAGCGATCACGGTGATGCTCGACCTCGCTCTTGTGCATGACGACGAAGTTGCGACCGCCGTTGGTCTTGCGCACGACGACGTAGTAGTGCGTCGCGGGCCCACGCTCTTCGACTGGGCAGGGCACGTGGACGAGGCGCTCGTCGAGTCCGTACTCCATTTCCAGCTTGTCGCCTTCGAAGACGGTGCGAGGAGTGATCGACAGGATCTCACCGGTGCGGTGAGCGAGCTCGGCGTAGCCCCGGTAGCCAATGATCAGCGTGGCCTCGTGGCCATACGGCACCAGGTACGCCTGCTGCATTGGACCGAACTCGAGACCAAGGGCCGCGGCGTTGAGGATGCCACCAAAGAACGACGCCGGCGAGCAGTCGAGCAGCTTGGGCGTGGTGCGCACCAGCGTCTGGACGGTGCGAACGTATCGCGCGGCGTCCATCTGCATGGGCAACGCCTTCTGGATCTCGGGCGTCTGCTTCTCGATCATGTCGCGCAGGCTCTTCGAACCAGTGGTTGCAATCTCGGTGGACGCTGCTTCTTTGACGGCGTTACGCGCCGCCTCGGCCTTTGAATCTTGTGTCATTTTGCCCCCTTCGGCACTGACCAGCGCCGCGACTCGCTCGCGGCGACTGTGTATTCCTTACGCTGTACAACTTGCCACTTGGCTACGATATCCCCGTCGTGTCGCGCCACTTCTGCCCCATCCATCAGGACAATCATCCGATTCTCAATCTCGTTCAGGCGCTGGGTCTCTATCTCGATCGCGGCCTTTTGTGTGGCGCGTCGTTGCAAGAGCGTTACGAACTCATCGTCAACTTCGATTTCCTCGCGCGTGGCGTTGGCGTAGTGCGCCCTCAAGGCTTCCTTGGTGGACTCTGAGCCATCGATCTCTGGCATGCGCTGAAGCGTGATGAGTGTCCACATGCGCTCCTCGGCCTTCACCATGTCAGCGATCAGTTCCTCGTCGCGATCGACGGCGAACCAGGTGAACTTGTTGCCCCCAATGAGCGCCGCGAAGTAGACCCGGCTGAGTCCCGTGACCGCCAGGTAGTGCTGCCCTTGAAGGCGCACGTGCAACGGAGGTCCCTCGGCCCACTCTTTGGCGTTGTAGGACCCAACGTTCTTCGCCTCGAGTATCTCAATCTCGCCGGTCTCTGAGTTGGTCACGAAGGCGTCGACGTTAGCGAGCATCCAGTTCCACTTCGTAGAGCGAAGCATGACCGGCTGGCGCTCAACGACGAGTTTGTTCTGGTCTGCGAACCAGGAGGTGATCAGGGGTTCGGCGCGACGGCCCGCTTCAAAGATTTCCTTGTCCTCGTCGGGCTGAGGGTCGACCTTGTCCAGGTAGAGCGCGACGGGACTCATGTAGGGCGACAATCCCATGGAAGCAGCTGCGTCCGAGCCACCTAGTCCGGTGCGCCGCAACTCCAGCCACTCTTCGCGCGAGACGGCGTCGGTGTCCTCGCAGACCACCTCGCACTGAAAAGTGCTAAAGAAATCTAGGGCCGATTTCGTCATCTCATTTTCCTTTTGGCGCTCCACACGCCGGGCAAAATCCTGAGCGCAACTTCGTGTGGTCACGTTGGCAGGTCTCTGTGACATCGACGGCGCCACCGCCAGCCTTGGCTTGTTCGAGTCGTCGCTCGCAGTCGACGAGGATGTGGAAGCACTTCATGGCCTTCTCGCGTGCGACCCCGAGTTCATCTTCGAGTCGCTTGACCTCGCCCTGCGCACTGGCCGTGTCCATGACTGCGTGGTCGTACTCACGTTGGGCACCGATCAGGGTGATCATGGGCTCAGTCACGACGCCGCTACTTGCTCGTCCTTCGCTCGCTCGGCGAACCAGGTTCGAAAGAGTTCACGGCCGACGTCGACGCGCGTCTCCTTGGAGATGAAGGCTGCGCAGGCTTCAAACGAAGCGCCCTCTCTGCGCAGCTCGAGGACTTGCACTACCAGATCGGGCCTCATTTGCTCGATCGCTTTCATGGCTGACGTTTTGGCCAAGATCACCCCTTCACTTGTGCCGCGATGCTATCACTCTGCCAAGTATCGTGCCAGCATTAGTGACAGAAAACACAACGTCCACCGCTCGAAGGGGAACGGTGGACGTCGCGTTGATTCAACGTTGCGCCGGTTACGGGCCGACAGGATTACTGTACCAGCGCGCCGTAGCCCTGTGCTGGAGTGACGCAATAAATATCAACCCAGTCGTGCAGCCAGCCGCCGTAGCGCAGCCCCTCATTGACCAGCGCCGAGCAGATCCACGACGGCTTGCGCGCGCCGCGGAACGCCGGAAACCAGTCCCAGGTCACGATGTCGATGGCGATCGCGAGGATGGTGCCAACGCCGTAGCGGATTCCAAGCTGCGAGCGACAGAACACGAGCAGCTCGTGACGATCGACTGCGTCCGGCGGCGCCATGGTGACGTACCTGCCACCGGGCGCGACGGTCTCGAGTGGCGACTCGATTACTCCTCTGAGGGTGGCCTGGATGATGAGCGCCGTGCCGTCCTCAAGCACCTGGCTCACGACGAACTCGTGATTCCAGGTGCTCCACTTCTTGAACCTGAAGGTCTCGCCCAGCCGGATCAGCCGGCCCATAATGCCGTGGTTGTGGGCAAATCCAACGTCCCCGGCCTGAACGGTCACGGGATCTTGGTGTAGGTCTCGAGTATCTGCTCGAGCGCCGCGAGGATGTCCTGCTCGGGGACACGCTTGATGGCCATCTCAGCCACGTGCAGGACGTCCCTGACGAGGCTGTCGGCACGTCCTAGAAGCCCCTCAGCCGGTTCGGTGGGTGTGGGAGTGCCGGGAGGTGCCTCAGCGGGGGAGTCTGGCTCACCTGGAGGCGCTGCTGCCAATGTGGGAGAAGTCTGGAGTTGCCATTTGGACACCAGATCATCGGCCGCGGCCTGACCGTTCTTCAGGATGAACCCGTCGGTGATCGAGAGCACCAGGCCCTCGATGCAGTTGATGTCGAACTCCTCGAGCATCCCCTCGAGCGCGGCCCAGGTGATGCAGGTCGTGATCGGGTTGCCCTGTTGGTACTTCACGCCCGACACGGCGTGGCCATCGCTCTGGTCTGGCGTGGTCGACTGCGTGCCCCATGGCTGGTTGTCGTCGAACTCCTGCTCGGCGTCGGCGTCCAGGGCCAAGAGGAAGATCACCCCGCCTTGGAAGTCGTAGATCGCTTCCTTGATCGTCAGCGGTTCAAAGTACGGCGTGCCGTCTGGGAGACGCGAGCTTGGTCCGAGCACGCCGGCGTACTTCCAGTCGCCGCGCTTGAGCAGGAACGTGGTGCCCTGGTAGGGGTCAGTGCCGTCGCCCGGGAATGCCTGGCCGACCGACTCGAGGAACTCGCGGTACAGCGTGGCACCGGCATCTTCAGCGTCCTCGACGAAACCCTCGACGAAGGTGTCGGCCGTGAGGGTTCCCTGGACCGTGCGCGAGTGAACGCGCGCAGCGAAGAAGCAGTTGGGAAGCGTGGCGTTGCCCTGCATCGCGTACTTCGTGCGCCCATACGTGGCGTCGTACTCGGCTGGCGCCTGAAGCACCGGCGAGGGAGAAGCGGCGATGGCCTCGTCGACTGGCGCGTGGCGCTTGACACCGCGCTGACCGTGCGCTCGCACTTCGATCTGGTCACTCATTTATGTGCTCCTCGTGGTGTGCGTTGAAGTCTTCAACGGTGGGCCGATTGTCGGTCGCAGGGTGGTGCTTGTGACAGAGGTGGTACTTCACGCCGTCCAGATCGTACTCATGCTTGGCGAGGCGCCAGCAGTTCTTGATATGGCAGTTCCACTTTTTGTAGGTTCCGATTACGGCGGCGATGATGGCCAGTTCGCCGATGTCCGACACCCAGCCCGACCACGCGTTGTACCAGACGTTCGGTTTGAGTTCCGAGGTGCCACTGTGGACGAGCCACCAGTGCCAGGAGGCGTGAAGCCAGTGCATCTACCGGCGCCCGAAGATGACGAGCAGTGCTGCGATGACGACGACAACGGCGCCGACGATTTCCCAGATTGGCATGTGCTACTCCTTACTGCCCCTGCGTAACTCTCCCACAAGAAACGCTCCGCAGAAGGCAGTCTCAGCCAGGCCGGTGAAAGCCGTGTGATGACCGTAGGTGTTCCACGGGCCACCGATCACCGAGACCAGGGAAGCGGCGAAGAACATCGCTGTGGCGACGGCTAGCAGCCTCGCCTTCCACGACTTCACGCGGGTTTATCTTGCGTGAGTGATTCTTCTAGGCGCGTCTGAGAAGCCTCAATGCGAGCTTGCGACGCTTCGGTGCGGTAGAGGGCGTCTCGCGTGCTAGATCCGTCATTGTTCTGCGTGTCCTTGACGAGGATTCTCGACGATGCCACGAGAGCGGCGAGTTGCTTGCCCTGCGCCTCGAGGATCTCCCCGTTGTGCTTAATTGTCAGGCCGTGCGCAATGACCGTTTCCATGAGACCTCCCTGCCCCATGATCGCCGTCGCGAGACCAGGCGCGGGGCGCGGATTCAGAAGACTCGGTTCCTCGCCTGCCACCACGACGACGAGCTTGTCCACCTGAGTTGCGACCTTGGCGATGGCGACCGCGTTCGTAGTCGAAGTGGCCTTCATGTCGTCGACGCTGGTGCGCACCTTGCGGATGCTGTAGCCGATGACTGCGGGTACCGCCAGGAGGATGAGTCCCGCGACGATTGTTCCGGTGGTCGAGACTACGAGACCGTGACCATAGGGCACGTGATTGCTAGCAGCCGCCAAGATCATGCCGAGACTCGGTTCGCTGGCCGGTAAAAGCCAACAACCCCCAGACCATTGGACAGGTTGTGTACCTGGTCACGATTGAACGGGATCTCGCAGTTGTTTCGCTCGGAGTCGTAGGCGTTGAGGAGCAGGCCGGTGCGCGTCTCGTGGTCGTACTCAGCCACGATGCCCGTGTGGCCCGCGTAGCCCGGCGTGTTGTCACTGCCGAGGAAGCAACCGACGTCGCCAGGTAGGAGAGGCTGACTGGGATGGACGATGCCGCCCAAGTGCTGCTTCCACTGGTCGTTGGCGTTGCCATTGGAGATCGAGAAGAAGCCAGCGCGGCGCAGGCACACGACGATCTCGCCGGAGCAGTCAACGCGAGTTGGCCACGGCTCACCTGGCATCCAGTCGTGGCCATCGCCGTCAGAGCCAGCAGGCGATTGCTCGGAGTACGGGGTGTGGAGAAGCTCCTCAGCCGTCGCGACGATCAGCGCAGCTGCGGCCTCGCGAGGAGTTGGAGGAGGCGAACTCGGTGGCGCGTGGAGAGGGAGATCGCTCATCAGTCGACCAGAAACGATATGCCGTCGAGGATGAAGAACGACAGGGTCCCGGCGAATACTGGGGCCACCGTGTTGGGTCCGAGGATGAGGAAGGTCGGGAACGAGGCCCCCGTAGCCACTGCGGGGATATACGTGGACTGAGTGGGGTCGTAGAAGCCAGAGGGCATGGTCCAGGCCGTCGTATTGGTCGAACCACCCGACATCTGGCCACGTAACTGAACACGGTTGCCTATGAGGCGATACTGAGGGTTGGGTGGGTTTGCTCCAACCCACGAGTTCCCCAACGCCGGAGTAATCCATCCCGAATCCTGCGCCCCCTCGCAGACGAACCAGTTTGTACCGTCCGAGACGAGAACTACGAAGGCGTTTTGAGCACCCAAAATAATAGAGGTCGTTGAGGCCGGTATTCCGGGGCCGATGATGTGGCCGCTCGCGGCGGTGAGCGTGACGGGCGAAGCGTTGGACGCGGCGTAGTTGGCGGTCGCACCGAAGGTTGCGCCCTCGGCGGCAGTAGGCGACGTGACAGTCAGTGCCGCAGAGGCCACAGCGAAGTCGAAGCTCGCTGCGGTGTAACCAGAACTCTTGGCAATCGGCTGCAGCCCGCTGGGTGTAGGCGCCGCCCACGCCAGCGCGCCAGCCACCATCGAGAGGATCTGACCGTTCGAACCCTTCCCCAAACGGGTGACAGTGCCAGCGCCCGTCCCGACGATGAGGTCCCCGGCGGTCGTGACCACGCTTGACGTTGAGGCCGCCCACGCTGGTGAGCCGCTGACCACGGTGAGCACGTAGCCCGTGGTGCCGATGGGGAGACGAGTGAGAGCGTGAGAACCTGAGGCGATGAGCATGTCGCCGGTGGCGCTCAGGATCGACTTCGAAGAGTCCTGATAGGCCGGCACGCCCGAGGACCCGGCACCAATGACCTGGTACTCAGTGGCCGAGATGGGCAGGCGCGACATGACCACGCCGGTGGTGGTGCTGACGTAGACCATGTCGCCCTTGGTGGTGGGCACGAAGAGGCGCGCTGATACGTCGGCGCAGAAGGCAGCGTCGAGGGTGTGGACAACCGGCGCATCCTCGGCATGGTTCTGCGCGGTAGTCCCGTCGTACCCGCGCCCGAGAAGGGTGTCAAGCGTCACCGTGGTGCCCGAGTAGGAGTCGACGAGAACGGTTTCCTGGAGGGTTTCATTTCCCTGGTCCAGGGTGACGGTGAAGGGAAGCCCTGAAGATGGCCAGCCGGCGACCGAAGCGACGGCGAAGGTCAGTGCACTGCTATTGATGGCGCTGGTGAGAGTCGTCTCAACCGCTGCCCCCGAGAAGCCCTGTTGGCGCCCTAGACCCATGCGACAACCCTACGCGAGGAGACCCTAGTCAAGCGTCACCAACTTAACGGTGGTGACTCCCGTGAACCACGTGCGTAAGTCGTTGACGTTCTCGGGCTTCATCATTATCTGATCGATGTACGCGCTGCGCGTGATGCCGAGCATCGTCACTTGGATGACCTGGCCCGTCGCCTCGAGGCCCTTTAGGAAGAGATACTCAGCGAGGCAGTCGATGACGAAGCGCCGCTGTGACTTGCCCAGTGTCTCGACGCGATCCTTCCAGATGAGCGCAAGCAGTATCTCGTCTTGGCGCTTGGTGACGACCATGGCCTTGGAGATGTGGCTGAGAAACGTTGGCCCGCTCTCCTGGCCCGTCGCTGCGGTGAGTGTGACGAGAGGTAGGAAGCGATCGGCGGTGTTGAGTCCGGCCGAGAGGGGCGTGTCGACGGTCGTCGATCCCTCGACGTCGTTGGTACCCACCTCGATGATGGTGGCCATGTCCTCCATGACGATCTGGTAGGTGACGCTCGCGCCGGCCGGCAGCGGGAGGTGCTGGAAGTCGACCTCGACGACGATCTTGGTCTCCAAGGTTCCGTATCGCACCCAGCCGGATTCGAACCAACCCGACTCCACGACGTTTCCGTCAGGACCGTAGAGCGCATAGTCCCCTCCGTTGTTGATCACGAAGTACGGGACGCCAGCCATGACGACGACCTGGCTGGTGGTGCCGACGCTCGCTCCCATGACGTCGGTCGCGTAGGCGGGGACGCCCGGCGTCGTGTACTGGCTCAGGTCCGCACGTCCGATGCCCGAGATCGTAGGTAGCTCTGAGGACCACGGTTCGCTCGGGTCGTAGTTGGACCACCCGAAATACTGGTACTGCGCCCACGCCGCGGTGCAATAGACCGGACCCGGGTCCTCGATCACTGGGTTGATGTCGAAGATGCCGTCGGAGTTGGCGTCGGTGCCGGTGCGCACGCCAAGCGACGTGCCGAGCAGGATCGAGCCGGCGTTGTAGGCAATCGCATTGATCGTCTCGCCGTAGGGGAGCGCTGTTGCCCAGGTAGGAGGCGCGAGAGTGGCGCCGTCGTTGGTCGAGTCCGGCTGGATCGCGCCGACGAACGCTAGGCCACTGTCGGGACCTCCCGAGTTGCCAGCGACGATGATGGCCGAAGGCAGTTCGGTCCCGCAGTTGAAGACGAAGTCGGGGTTCTCATGCTGATAGATGAAGGTGATGTTGCCGTTGGCGAGTATCTCCACCAAGTCCTGACCGGTCGAGGCGATGAGGTGCGTCTTGGCGTAGAGGACGAAGGTCGCCTTGTAGGGCGTCGACCCCGTGCCGTTGCTCGTTGGGTGAGCGCTGACCGTACCGGCCACCGTGCCGTCGTCGACGAAGCTCGGGGTGTCGCCGGTGTAGATGAGCAGGTCTGAGCCACCGATGTTGCGACGCACCTTGAAGTTGCTCGCGTTGGTGTCGGGGTTCCATGAAAGGTTCACGGGGGTACTGGCCACAGTGACAGTCACCTCGACGGCCGTCGTCTCGTTGCCGAAAGCATCAACCTCGCTGACGTAGTAGTGCGTCGTTCCGTTGGGGAGATTCGTGGCGTTCACGGTGCCCGCCCCGGCGAGTGTGGCAATGACTCCTCCGACGCCATTCAGCGCGGCCGGCGTGGCAGCTGCGGCTGATGTCGTGGTCCCTGCGGAGGTGACGTAGACGCCGTCCGTTCCAGTGGCGAACCAGACACGCGATCCATCGCTAGTGAGCGAGACAATCGTCGTTGAGTTGGCGCTCGTGACCTCGGTCCAGGAGGGCGAGTCGACGCCGACTGGGTTCAGCGTCCAGTAGAGGTGCGCGCCGTCGGTCTTGTAGAGGTAGTTGCCACACGCCACGATGAGTAGGTTTGACGTTGACGTCGCGATCGAGGCGTACTCGGGGAGCAGCGTGAGTTTGCCCTGCGTCCACGGATTGATTCCCTGGCTCTTCCAAAAGCGCGTGCGCACGCTGGGGTACTCGCCCGAGTGCACGTAGACCGACTCGAAGGCGAAGCGGTTGTCAAGAAACTCCTGGCCAGCGCCGAGGAACCAGTTATCCTGTGCGCGTGGCCAGATGCCAGCAGCTGAGAGAGTCTGTTCCCCCGGCTCGACTGAGTCGTCGGCACTCTGGCGACGTACTTGCATCGTGGTGATCTGAGACTTGACGAAGTCGATCTGGTACGTGTGACCATTGATCGAGATCGGCAGAAGGAACGGAACGATGCCCCCAGCGGACGAGCTCGAGCCCGGCCACCACGGAGTGTGGATTGGATTGTGGAAGGTGGTGACCGAGCCCACGCGCGCCTAGTAGTTCGAAGAGCGGTAGGGAAAGTCGCTCAGTAGTTGGATCTGAGCATCCATCAGCCGGTTGTCGCGCTCCTCTTTGAACTGCGCGGCCGTCTGGAGTATTGACGCGGCGGTCACAGCTTGGTCATCTTGTGACTGGCCTTGGACGTTGAGCATGTTGCGCCGCACTGCGATCATGCGCATCAACCTCGCGGTAACGCCGAGGGCTGGAATGTCGAGATAGCGCTCATCGAGTCCGACGTCGCTGATCATGTCGGTGTCGTCATCCCACGATGTGTCGACGTTAAAGGGCGTCGCGAAGATCACGTTGAGATTGCCCGTGACGGTGGGCAGCGCGGTGCCCGTGAGGATGAGCGAGTGACCCGAAGGAAACTCGACCGGGTTCGCATTGGGCTGGTAGCGAAACGGGAACGAGGGGTTCGCCTGTTCGATGTCGACGCTCCCCGGTACGAACCAAAAGCCAGGCGCGCCAATGTAGGGCGGCTGAGGAGCAGTGACGAGCAGGATGCGGTTGATCGTGGCACCGAGGCCACCAGCCGAGACCGGGTTCACAATCGCACCGAGGTCGTAGCCCCGCTGCCAGAGCACGATGGGGATCTGGACGTTAGCGACACCGTAGACCTGAGGACCCCACTTGCGAATCTCGTCTCGGATGCGGTTCTGCAAGAGAGCACGCGGCCACGGCGGGTCGACGATCACCTGTGCGTTCGCCCCGGCCGCGACCGGCGTGGTGTCGTCGAATCCCCTGATCACTTGAGCAGTGTTCGCCGACTCATCGACGTTGAGAACGTACATGGTCTCGGTGCCTACCGCGAGAAGAGACCCGATGGTGATGCCATTCAGTGGGTTGACGAAGCCAATGCCGCTCTCGACGGTTCCAGAGGCCGGCGCGTCGATCGACCCCGCCAAGAGGTTGATCTCGTCGCGCGTGGTGCCACGAAGTTGCTGGATCAGGTCATCGGTCATCTGACCCAGCGTGTAGGTCGTGGTGATGATCTGGCCGTCCTCGAGGAACGTGGAGGTGTCGGTGGGGAAGACCACTATGCCCTCACTCGAGCGTCGGCGCGGCGCTGTTCACGGTTGCGCGGGTCGGTGGGCAGGATCAACTGGCTCTTTGCAGCGGCCTCTTTAATGACCTCGGGTGCTCCGAAGCCAGTGATCGACTTCAGCCCCGACATGCCGGTGCGATACATGGTCTCGTCCATCACGATCGTCTTCACGTGGCCGACCTTCGCTGCGGTGTTGACGTAGATGGGAAAGCCCAGCCCGTTGCGGATCCTCATGCAGAACGTCCAGTCCTCACCAAAGCTCTGGCCCTTGTACTCGCTCTCAGCGAACCACGGCGATGGCTCGGGGAAGGTCTGGGCCATGAGTTCGAGAATCCCGCGGTGAATGAGCAAGCACGCCGCCCCGGTCGCGTCGACCGAGACGACCTCGTTTGGCTCCCACTCTGACACCAGTGCAAAGGCCGATCCGTTGTTCGTTTCGGGATCGACGAAGCGATACATCGTCGGTAGGATCGAGCCGTGACCACCCCCGAAGCAAAGGCCACCAGTCACTGGGCGCACGATCTGGCCCTGTTCGTTGCGCGTCCCGTCGAGGAGAGTGTGTACGAGCGACCCGTCAAACACCATGTCGGCGTCGAGCATGAGCAGCCACTCGACGTCTTTCCAGGCTTCCTTCGCGAGGAAACTGCGGACTAGGTCGTTGCGGCCGGCCGCGATGCGAGGACCTGACTCGAGGAATGAGTGACCGGCTACGAGCTCGGGAAGATCCAGTTCAGCGCGGCGCCTGTCCTCGTAAAAGAGCCTGATCACAGAGTCCATGAACTTGCCGCCCACGTTCCCTGGTTCGACCCAGCACAAGATGACCTGGTCGGTCATTACGACCAGAAGAGACAGCCGGTGAGGTCGGCGTTGTCACAGACCGCGAAGAGGCCGTCCTTGAAGTAGACACCACGGTCTGTGAGGAACTCCTTGGACGCCGGCGTGGCACCGCAGACGATCTCGAAGAGCAGTGTTCCACTGGCGCTAGGCGCAGCAGGCTTGCCGGTCCCGAGAACGCCGGGGAGGGGAACGTAGAACTTCACGTTGTGGCCTGCGCTGTCGGAGTTGCCCAATGCCCAGCCGTTCAGCGTCACCTCGTAGGGGGCGATCTGAGGGCCGACGATGATTCCGGTTACCCCGGTGAGAAGTTGAGGCTGAATTAAGCCAATTCCACGACCCATGTTGCTCCAATCTCGTGGCCCAACCGGGCCGATCTAGTACGAGACTAGACCAGCCCGGTCGAGCACCAGCGCTTAGGTAAGCGCTGAGAACCGAGCCGAGTGGCTCTGGACGCGGTAGCGCAGGGACTTCTCAGCCAGCACCTGGCCGAGCGTCGAGTCGCCGGTCTTGGCGAGCATCTCGAACTGCATGGGTCGCAGTGTGCAGATGGTCGCCTGTTCGCGGCTGAACAGGAACGCTTGGTTGGTGAGGCACCAGCGGTTGAGGATGATGCTCCACTCGCCGAAGTCCGTGTCGTAGCTGCGCACGACTTGACCACGCTTGTCCGTCTCCTGCCAGTAACGGATGTTCGTGCTGTCCAAGTACGACAGCGTCCGCTTCTGCTTGGAGCCGACCATGAAGCGGTCAGGTGTGCCACCAGCGTCAAAGCACGCCTGGGCTTGGACCATCAGCGCCGAGTCGCTCAGGGTCGTGGTCGTCGAGTCGACGTTGGAGAGGATCCAGTTCGTGAACCCTCCCATCGTGCGTCCGACGGTCGCCGATCCTGCGCTCACGATGCCGTTGATCAGGGCCTGCTCGAACCCGATCGCCAATTCCTTGATGCGGTTGGCGACCTGGTGGTCGAACTCAGTCCCGACGAGGCCGTACTTCTGGACCACGTTCTCCGTGCCCGACACCTGGACAGCCACGGGCCCAAAGATCTGGGTGTAGTTGAACCGGTCGGTGCGGTCGACGGCGCGCGCCGACGGAGGAGCCGAACCTTCAGCCAGCGCTGAGCCCAGCCCGATCACGGTGTCACCGGTTGCCCAGGTGGTCGCTGTGGTCGAGTTGAAGCCTCGCGTGACGACGAGGAAGTCGACGGTGGTCCCGTAGGCCGTGACCAAGAGCTGCTCGGAGTCAATTTGCAGAACGTCGCCGGTCTGGAAGTTGATTCCGGTGCCCGCCGCGACCTGGATCGTCGTCTGAGTCGACGTCGCCGTGGCCGCGTTGGTGGTCTTCGGGGTGAGCAAGGTCTCGTCGAGCCACTCGACCTTCTTCTCGAAGCAACTGGCCGAGGAGAGCGCTGTTCTGCCGTCCGCGCCCATGCCGCCCTGGAGAGGAACGTCGAAGGGGCTGATGAGGAAGATCGCATCCTCGACGTCGAGCTTTACGCCCGCGACGAGGTCATACGTCTGGAAAGTACCGGGAATTGCCATTTTGTTCAGTCCTTAGGTCGTGGTGGTGGCTCGGCTGGATGCTTCCAACTTCGCCCTGTTGTCCTCGATCTGATGGGCTTTCCTATTGAACTCAACCTGGCGCATGGTTTCCCCGTCGGCACGAAGGTACGGCATCTCGCTCCCGTCCGGTCGTCTCGAGGTGGGGATACCAGCCTCATACGACGCGTTCGGCGTTCGAGCCTTACCTCGTCTGGTCCTGCTTCGAAAGTCTCGTGGGAGACCTACGCCGACAGAGCCAATGTGACACTTGAAGCATTGAACCTCGCGCGTCCGACAAAGTTCGTCGTCGTGCTCGGGGCGCTCAACTTCCGGGGACATCCAACTTGCTTCTTGATCCGTCCCGGTTCAGCGTCTCCAACTGTCCCTCCATGGCGCCAACGGCTCGCGTGTGGAGCAGAGCACCGATTCCTTGGGCTTCGGAGCCACCTGCAGCGATGACGGCTCTGCCCTCATCGACGCTTTGACTTCTCACGTCAGGAACTGCCGCTCCACTGGGCTGGGCTCCGTCAACGAGTGCTGCTCGCTCGGCGCTTCCCGTCGGGGCGACAACTGGTGCTGCTGGTGTTGCAGGCGCTCCTGGAGCCGCCGCTGGAGATTCGCCCTTGATGATGATCGGGTCAAACTCCTTGGCTTCTGCCAGAACCGCGTCTCGATCGGTGATGTCGCTCGTAAGAGTCGCGGCGAACGCCCGACCTTTGGGGGTCGAGAGGTCGATGCCAAGCTCGAGTAGCGCCACCTTCTTTTCGAGTTCGGGAACCTGAGCCGCTCGCTCCCCCATTTTCGCTGCGTACTCACGCAACTGCTTTGGGGCTTCGGGACTGTTCAGGTCGATCTGGTCAAGGGTGAGTTCAGGTGCCATTCAAATCATCTCCATAGCTACGCGGACGCGCGGAGAACGCGCCCGGATCGTTTGTGGTGAAGAGGAAACAGGGACTCGCTACCACGGCGAGACTGTCTGGCCTAGGTACGGAGTGTGAGCGGCGACCTCACACCTCGATGAGTCAGCTCTCGGGTTCGACACCGGCCGTTCTCGCTCGTAAACGTATCACCTCTAATTGCATAAAATGTGTTTATGTCTCGTGCCAAGCATTGTCGCGTTCCAGGATGCGAAGAACTTAAATCAAAAATGGGTCTATGCGATAGCCATCTGGAGGAGTTCGACCCGGCAATAGTGCTCGGGCCCGCGCGGCCTAAACCGTTACCCGATCCCATGTGCATCTTCTCCCAGTGCGACGGGTTCGCACTTGAAGGATTTTCCTACTGTGTCGGCCACGTCCTCCAGATCATGCACGGACGCCGATTACGTCCAGTTCAAAGACGCGACGGAAACTATCGGTTCGTTCAATTCAACGGGAAGCGCGTCGCGGAACATCGCTGGGTCATGGAGAAAATTCTGAAGCGACCCCTTGGCGACGGCGAGAATGTTCACCACAAAAATGGGGTGCGCGATGACAACCGCGAATCGAACCTCGAGCTTTGGGTTATTTCCCAGCCCTCAGGTCAGCGCCCCGATGACCTGGTCAAGCAGGCTAAAGAGATTCTCGGACGTTACGCCCGCTGACTCCACGGCTACGCGGCCATCTCCATCTGGAAGGTGACTGTAGCACGGAGCACACGTGAGAATCGCGATCAAGCAAAACACTTTGCATCCCGTAGTGGGGCGGCGAGTTCTCTTTGCACTTCCGACAGCGGAACCACACGTGTCCGAGTCGGTCACGGCGAATCTCGCTTCTCACGAGCACCTCCTAGAAGAGATAGACCCGGTTACGCACCCGCGAGCGCCATTTCTGACGTGGGGGACGGTAAGGCTGTAACGGTGGTTTGCAGATGAGCCATTGGTTGAAAGTTCTCATACGCCAACCATAAACAGGAGAGGCGTAGCGTTTCCGGCTGAAGTAACAACGTTGGCAGCGGTGATTGAGGTCGGTAGCGAACCGGTAATGGAGTTGAAGTCCACGGCGATCCGCAGGCCCAGACCTGAAAGCCCCTGATTGAGCAGTCCGGCTAGACCACCAGACTTTGCAACAGTGGGAGCCGTCGTTCCGTTGCAGACGAATGCCGCGAAATAGTCCTGCCCGGCGACTAGATCAAGGGAGTTCGCCGCTTGCGCGGTCAGTGCGGTTGAGTACGTCCCCGCAGTCGTCCATACGCCGCTCTGGTCCGCCGAATAGCCGAGAAGAGTGGCCTGCCCAGCAGTTGACTGCCCCGTGTCATAGATGCCCACGTAGTTCTCGTTCGCCGTAAGAACTGAGCCGCCATTGGTCACGTCGTAGCAGATGTGCCCGGCAATCCCCGTCTTTGCGGCACGAAACCGCACGAGAATCAACTTGGAAAGGGTGGGAGTGAAGCCAGTCGGGTAGGCGTTGTTGGGATCACACGTCCACCCCAACCATCCGAACGAGTCAGCAGTGGGTGGGGTCGCTCCAAGTTGTGCGACCGAAGTCGTGGTCGTGCTGATGGAACTCATCACGGTCGTGTTGCCGAAGTTGCAACCGCTCACGGTGACAGCGGTGACGACGGCGGACGCGTTCGTGACGGAGATTATTTTCCCGTTGGTAGCGGGCGAGTTGCAATTAACGAGATTGATCTGACCGATGGTGCA
>QGNH01001552.1_pt2 | contig 15400 bp, 14 predicted proteins | sample 1735481 | NCBI WGS metagenome assembly QGNH01 (sample SAMN09239004, study PRJNA386568) | Viral metagenome, whole genome shotgun sequencing project. | reverse complement strand
CGTGTAGTAGTCACATCAAACTGCGTCACAGCCGAAGAGGCGTTCGCCAAGGCCGCGAATTCGGTGATGCTGGGCCTGCCGGAGCTGTTTGTCCCGGACGCCGAAGTGCAGCGATGGGCAAGCGCGGGTGGCTTCCTCAACGGCGCCATTCTCAGCGACGTCTTGACCGCTATGACCATGAGTGGATTCAACGTCAACGGCGTGAATTACACAGATGGCCCCGCTCAGAGCGTCGACTACACGTCGTGGGACAACCTGACGTCGGCGCTCTACGCCGGCCCGGTCAAAATCGGCGTGGACGCCGATGATATCGAGACCGCCGTGAACACCACCAACGGTGCGAGCGGATGGTATGGCACCGGCTGGGCAGACTCGAGCAATCAAGACCATTGCGTGAGTCTATGTGGATACGGCACAGTATCGGAGTGTTATCAGATGCTGGGTTTGCCGATGCCCAGCAACGCCAACGCGACCGCCCAGGCCGTGCTCATGTACACCTGGAAATCGATCGGCGTGGTGGAATTCGCCTCGATGTCAGCGGTCACGTCGGAAGCCTGGCTCCGCACGCCGACCACGCCACAGCAGGTCGGACCGGCGCCATCGCCCAGCCCGACTCCCACTCCATCGACGGGTGTCCCCGCGACGGCGGTATGGATCGACATCCCATCAAAGACTTGGCATAACGGAATCGGATATCCGGCTGTGGCGAACCACGTCAACGAGCAATTTGTGGTGGCGCAAGGCGTGAAGAAAATTAGCGTGCCCGGGGGGCTCACACAGGTATGAGCCGGGTACTCGTCTACTGTCACGGCGCCGGAGAGTACATGCCAGGCTATAGCGATAGCTGGTGGGCAGCTCTCAAGCCCTACACCCAAGCGTACGGAGAGGGGGTGATCCAATCTTCCCGGTACGAGGTGCTTTGGTCAGACATCCTCAACTGGAGCGGCGAAAGTGAAGTCCTGGCTATTTTCCGCGATTTCATGGGCTATCTCTACAACGAGGCTACGCGCTTACAGGTGCTCAAGCGATTCGCTGACACCGTTCAGCCCCTTTTGCTTGCGGGCCACACAGTCGACGTTATCGCTCATTCAGAGGGAACGATTGTGGCTTACGAGGGGTTGCGTATGATCCCGCCAGGGCTGGGAAATGTGCTGAATTTTTTCACGTTGGGCACGGCGCTTGGATATGCGTGGAATCCACTTGTGCCTGATAGTAACGTGCGAGACCATTTGCTGGCCGGCAACGCCAGCGGCGACCGACCAGCCGTGGTCAAAAATTGGTGGAACGTATTCGCATCCGGCGATCCATTCGCATCGCCACTCGAGCCAGCTTACAGTGTGACTGAGGACTTCGGGCCGGTCGATCCGACAGGGTGCGCGGGCTGGAAGCCGTTGTGCTGCCATGGCAGCTATTTCAACCCGAGCAACGTGGCGGTGCAGAGAGATATTTTGGCTGCGAGAATTAACGCAGCAACATGAGCCACTCGGAGAGTGCGGAACACCCGAGCCGGCGGGCCATGGTTGGCGACCGGCACAAATCAATGGGGCCGAAAGTTAAGGGGAAGACGTGTCGCGACCGCTAGTACCCCTCTGCACTAGTAGGCCCCTCCAATCATGGGAATCACGATCACGAATCAGCACACAGGTAGAGTTGTTCACGAAATGACTGTTGATCCGGCGGCGGTGCTGATGATCGGGTTCGTGGCGATTCTGGTTGTGGTTGGGAGCAAGTGGCTGATCGATCTGATGGCGAAACTGAAGTGATGAAAAAGCAAGAACTGATCATAGTCGGCAGTCGTGTACGGGAATGGAGGAACCCGCGATGCTGGGCATGGCGTGACGGATACCGCATCCCGATGACTCAGGCGATCCATTGCCCCGAATATGGATGACCAAGTTTTCGGTTAGCGGCCTATCGAGGCGATCTGACCGAAGAAGGCTTAGTTCAAGCCATTCGCGAGATTTACAATTATTTCTACGAGAAGACCGGCGAGCGTTACACCAAGACGCTGCTGAGTGACGCTTACAAGGTATTCAGCGAGGAGCTAGCGTGCGCGTAGAAGCGGTGACAGTCTGTGTCGGCTATGGCGATATTCTCGCGCACACGCTCGCAGAGAATCTTGTGCATCTCGATCACATGGTTGTGATCACGAGCCCAGATGACAAAGAGACGCAGAACGTTTGCCGCAAACATTCGATTCAGTACGTCATGACCAACGATCATCAGCGCCACGGCACGCCAAACAGCGAAGTGTTCGGCGGCAAGATGTTCAACAAGGCGCGCTTGATCCGCCGCGGCTTCGACCAGATCAGCGCCAAGGATTGGGTGCTGCACCTGGACGCTGACGCGGTGTTGCCCCGCGACTTTCGCCGGCTGATCAATCTGGCGCACCTCGACCCCGAGAACATCTACGGCTCCGACCGCCAGGATGTTTACTCGTTCGAGGACTGGCAACGACTGAAATCGTACAATGGACCGTGGAGCAACTGGTCCAATGAGAACGCGCACTGGTTCCACCCTAAATTTCGTACGGCCTCGAGGTGGGTGAGCGCGATCCATGGGTATGTCCCGATCGGGTTCTTCCAGCTCTTTCACGGCACGGCCATGATCGACGGCGGCTATCACGTGAGGATTTATCCGATCAGCCACCAGAACGCCGCGCGGTCGGATGTTCAGTTCGCGTTGCAATGGGATCGTGAGCAACGGCAGGTGATTCCCGAGCTGGTGTGTCTGCACCTGGGCAGTGAAAAGGCTGAGATGGGCCGGAACTGGAATGGCCGGAAAACACCACGGTTTGAGGCGAAACCTCATCCCAAGCCGCATCCTCATCCGCATCATCCGCCTCATCCGCCTCATCCGCATCCGCGCCCACCGAAGCCGCCGTGTCCTCCGTGTCCACCGTGCTCGTGAAGATGCTCGATGTGATCCTCGGCTACGACCCCGGAACCTACGAGGTGATCTTGCCCGATCCCGAAATTGACCCAGTGCAGACCAAGGCCGACCTCGCCCTGGCGATCGCGTATTCGGAGCAGGGGCTTGCCAGTCTCGCCAACGGCATGCTCACAGCGAACATTGTCGGCCCGGAAGTCACGGCGGCAATGCAACGGTTGCTAACCACATTCGAGGCGATGTCCCAAGACCCCGTGCGTTGGCCGGCTTTCTGCGCGTGGTGGAATAGTCTGGGCTGATATGTCGCTCTATCAATATCAACAGGGGGCGACGTTGACCCACGATCAAATCCCACACCCTGGCGGCGCACTGGTCGGTGTGATCCTCGGAGTCACTGGCACGATCGTCGGCGCGGCCAAGCTGGTCGTGCCGTATGCGGTGCTGAGCTTCGACGCGGCGTATCAGGTCCTCGGGCTGGCCTCGGCGATCTGTGTCACGCTGATCAATCTCTATTACTGGCGCGAACTCAAGCGGGCGCAGACGGCCAAGGCGATCGCGGACCTTAGCAAGTTGAGCGCTGACGATCGGGATAGCTACAAGCCTCGCAAGGGCTCGAATACGAGGGACGACCAAACGAATGGCCCCGCATGAAGCAGCGCTCGCGCGTCGCAACGTGTTTACTTGATGTGATCGCCCTGGGATTGGTGGGATTGTTGTTGGTCTGGTTGTTGGGGATGGCTGTTGCGGGGTGGTTGAAGAGATGAGTGCCAAGCTGAAAATTGCTGATCCAAATCAAAGAGATAGATGGCGAGCACACACAGATGCAGAGTAGGTGCAGAGTCACATAAACATGTCTTACACTGAAGAGAGAAAACGTGGTTTGATCCCGTACAAGCCCGGCCAGTCGGGCAACCCCGGTGGCCGCAAAAAGGGCATCACAACCCTGCTTCGAGAAGCTCTCGAAAAAACTGAGTTGCTTGGTCAAAAAACGCCCAACGGCGTGACGGTGGCAGAGATACTTGCGGAAACGATGGTAGGCCACGCGATGAAAGGAAATGCGCCCTACATGAAAGAGATTGTGGATCGACTGGAAGGCAAGACAGGCCAATCCACGAGCCCCGAAGAGGCAGGCGTAGTGCGCCCCGTGTTTGAGATTGTGGACGATGGACGAAACGGCCCCCAGGTTCAGCCCTCAAGCGGCCCAGAGACAGTTTCTTTCCAGCCCGGCTGACATAGCGATTTACGGCGGGTCGGCTGGTGGCGGGAAATCCTGGGCGCTCTTATATGATCCACTCAAGCATATAAAAAGGAAGGGTTTCGCGGGTGTTATTTTCAGGCGGTCGTACCCCGAAATCACAAACGCTGGTGGCCTCTGGGATGAAGCGGGCACGCTCTACCCATTCGCGAAAGGCACCGGCATTATCGGAGCGACAGAATGGCGTTTTCCTTGGGGCGCAAAAGTTAGCTTCCGGCATCTCGAAAACGAGTCGAGCAAATACGACTACCAGGGTAGCCAAATCTGCTACCTCGCCTTCGATGAACTCACCCACTTCAGCGAAAGCCAATTCTGGTATCTGCTCTCAAGAAACCGCTCAACCTGTGGCGTGCGGCCTTACGTCCGCGCAACGTGCAACCCTGATCCGGGCTGGGTTAAGGAGTTGCTTGCACCCTGGGTCGACGACGGCTTCCAAGGGCAGCGGGCACAAAGCGGCGAGCTGCGATGGTTCATCCGGGTTGATGGCAAGATCAAGTGGTGTGAAGCGAGCCACCCCGACGCCAAAAGCCTGACATTCATACGTGCAAGTATTTATGACAACCAAGTCCTGCTCAACAAAGACCCAGGATACCTCGCCACTCTCAAGGCATTACCGGCTGTCGAGCGAGCGCGGTTACTCGATGGGGATTGGAATGTACGACGGGAAGGTCTCGTATATAGTCAATTTGAGTCATGTGTCGTGGACCGAGTGGGGAGCGAGAGTTTTGGAGGCACGCCAGGCGTCGGCGGAATCGATTACGGATTTCATAATCCATTCGCCGCCGTGGCCGGTCACGTCGATCACGACGGAGTGCTGTGGGTCACATGGATGAGGTACAAGAACCAGTGCACGTTGCCCGTCCACTCTGCGGCACTCCCGAAAGAAGTGGAGTGGTGGTGCGACCCAGCGGGCGCGGAATCAACCGCCAGTCTCAGGCAAGCCGGCCACAGTGCAAGGCCGTGCACTCACCAGCCCACAAGGGGGGCGAGTGGCGAGAAAAAGAATCCCAAGCTCGCCGGGATCGACATGGTGTCGGAGCGGATGAGGACAGGCCGGCTCAAGATCGTCCGCGATGCCTGCCTGCCACTGGTCCGCGAACTCAGCATGTATTGCTATGATCCCAACAAGAAATTGGAAGAGCCGATCGACGAGGACAATCACGCTTGTGACGCCCTTCGATATCTAGTTGTGGGGCTCGATCGAGGCAAGGCCGTCGCTAGCATTCACGAGCCCGACACCGACGAACAGGCAATGAAGCGGGAAGACGCCGAACGCCAAGCCGACCTCGAACGTCGCAAGAAGCTTGACGACCAGGCCCAGAAAGACCCGAATGACCCCAGGTGGTGGAATTGACCTGCCCCAAGTGCCAAGGCCCCACGGCGCGATCTGACCGCCTGGCCTCGGGGCTGGTGGTCCTGCGATGCCCACGGTGCGACATCTACTCGATCGAGGACTCAGGGGCATGGATATCAAGCGGTGCCGACGTGGTGGGACGATTGCACGATTTGGCCGTGCCACTCATGTGGCGGCGGGAAGAGATAGGGGCGCAAATGCACGCGATCATGACGGCTGAGGATGACGATGTCAGGTGGGATCGTTTTTGAATCGGGGACGCGATGACTGGCATTCCTGATGTCGACGAAATCATCACATGGTATGCTCGCGAATGGGCATCGTGTCTGTCGCCTCGATGTTTCAAATTTCACCAGGTTGACACGACGATCAGATGCCGATTCTGGGGCATGATTTAAGCTGCCCTTTCTTCATCGCCTCAAAGCCGATGCCAGCAAGCGCTATCCATCAGCCCCCGCGCGCATCCCGCAAACCGCCAACGGCCCACAGCCACCCGGCGGCTTCTCGATGGGCACGAGCTGGATATCAGGCCCACAGTTCACGGACAACTACGGAGCCCGCCGTGCGCCATCGCCCTGGCAACTCATCGAGAAGTACAAAAGCCTTGTCTTTGCGATGGTCAGCAGGAACGAAAAAGGGGTATGCCGTGTCCCGCTCCGTCTGTACTACGATGGCGGCAAAGACCCTGGCGGCACAGTTGGACGGCTCTGCAACCCAGGGCGCATCACGCGGAGCACGTTCCAGCATCTGTTCCGCGCGGGGCTTGTGTCGAATGGCTCCGTTGACAAGGTCCAGGAGGTCAGAACTCACCCGGTCCTCGATCGACTCGACCGACCGGACCCCTATGGGTATTTCAACCGCAACGCACTCTTGAGCCTGATCTCGCGCTACAACGACACGGTGGGCTCGGCGTACTTGTACCCAGAGGGGGCAGGCTGGGGCAATGATCAGCGCAAGAGCGGTCGTCGCGAGGTGCCTGACTGGATATGGGTGCTTTACAGCCAGTATGTGCTACCTGTTCGCCAGGCGGCATCACCATTGGTTGATCGGTTCACCTACTTCCGGGACACGATCCCGTTCGATCAACTCATCTGGTTTCGGCAGACCATCAGCCTGAAAGATCCCTACGGCAGCGGCTACAGCCCGACGTATGCCAGTGATATGTACAGCGACCTCGAGGACAAATTCGTCACTCTTCAAGATCAGATCCTCGGCCTTGGCCCCATGCCGCGCGTCGTGGCCACGGCCAAAGATCCGATGATGGCGCCGGGTCGAGACGAAGCGATCGCCTTCAAGCAGGACATGAAGCGGCAGCAGTCTGGCAGCAATGCTGGGGGCTTATATGTAAATACCGGCGCGTGGGACTTTACTCCTATGACCTACGCGCCGGCCGACCTGAGCGGCATGGATCTGTCCGAGTACGACATGTACCGCATGGCCTCGATTTTCGACCAGCCGCCGACCTACTACACCGTCGATACGAACCTTGCCAACCTGCAAGCCGCCGACGAACAGCATGCCAAGATGGGGATTGAGCCCAGGTGTACCCGGATCGCCGGCACGCTGACGGACTTCGTGCGGATGTTTGACGAGCGGTTGTTCTTCGCGTTCGATAGCTGCCTAAGGGAAGACGAGCAGCAGAAGGCGCAAATCATCGATATGGCCTTGAAAAACGGCTCGATCACGATCAATCAAGCCAACCTGGAGAGTCAGTGGCCGCCCGCGCCATATGGTGATGAGCCATGGATGTCAAATTCGCTTGTCCAGCCGTCGATGGCGATGGAAGCTCATGAACAGAAGCTCGAACAAGGCGATCAAGCCTTGCAGCAGAGCGATGCCGAAATGTCCGATTCGGCGCTTAAGCAGACAGACGAAGGCGACGACGAAGGCGACGACAAAGGCGGTAGCGAAGCGCGGGCGCTGGCGGAAGCCAGGCAGCTACTGAGGTCGATAGGCGACGAACTCACCCTGTACCGCAAAGGCAAGGGAAACCCTAACCACGTCCCGAGTGGGCCGCACGGCGGCGAGTTTACCTCTGGTGGTGGAGCCGGTGCGACCAAGGCGCACGGAAAACACTACGCCAAGCGGCAACGGAAAAAAAAGAAACATTCCGTCAAGACCAAGACAAACGAAAAACCCAAGCCGACGCGGGGCAAAATGGCCGCCGCGAGAAGGGAAGGAAAGGGGAAGGATGCCAGGATCGTCATGGCGGATGGCAGCCCGGCGCCGGCACATGTGACTCCATCGATGGTTCCGCCTCAGTGGACTGATGTAAAAGTGAGCATAGATCCCAAGGCCGAAGTACTGGTAACAGCGCGGGACGCCAAAGGGCGACCCAAAATGGTCACATCAAAGAGTTATGACGCTCGATCTGCGGCCGTCAAATTTAATCGCGTCAGCGAAATGATCAAAGAACACGACAAGATCGGTGGCCAGATCGAAAAAGCAAGGCAATCTCCCACGACAAAGGAAGAAGCCGACGTGGCGTGGTTGATGCGTGAACAAGGCACAAGGCCCGGCTCCGATCGGGACACTAAAGCCAAAGTCAAGGCATATGGGGCCACTACGCTGGAAGCGCGCCACGTAGTAGAAGCACCAGGCGGGGTTCGACTCCAGTTCATTGGAAAGGAAGGAATCGCACATGACCACTTGGTGAGAAACCCGAAACTTGCTAAAATGTTGATGGATCGCAAGGTGGCAGCGGCTAGTCCGGACGCCAGGTTGTTCAGCACCAGTGATAGCAAGGTACGCGACTTCACAGCAACGTTGGATGGCGGCAAATTCAGCCCCAAGGACTTCAGGACGAGCCTTGCAACCCGAATGGCGACTGACCACGTGAAGGCTGATCCAGTACCATCGACCAACGAAAAAGAGCACAAGGCGCGCGTAATGGCCGTGGCAAAACGTGTGTCTGGGGTGCTCGGAAATCGACCCGCGCAGGCACTGGAAAGCTACATTCATCCCGCATCGTTTGCATCCTGGAGCCCAAGGACATGACCAATCAGGATTTTTCGGGAATGGGGTCCGACGTGTATTTCGGCGACCCTGATGATCCCCAACCAGACTGGCGTGAAAAGGATGACGATGACGGTATCGACGATAACGATGACCCTGCCCCGATCTCGTCCCAGATATTGATTGATATGCTTGGATTTGATCCGAACGAATCTGACGAAGAATCAGATGACGACGAATTGGAGGACGAAGAAGAATTTGAGGATGAGGACGAGGACGAGTGAGCACGGAACTGCTCACCGCTGTTGCTGAGGTCCAACGCGGGATGAGCCTGTTGCGCGCCATGCGTGCCGCCGGCGGCAACCCCAACCACAAGGGCTCAGGCCCCGGCGGCGGGCAGTTCGCCAGTGGCCCCGGCGGCGGATCATCTAAGCCTCATGGCAAACACTACGCCAAGCGGCAGCGGCGCAAGGCGAAGTTGCTGGCCAAGCTCAGGCAAAAGGGTCACGCCAAGATCGCCAAGGTTCGGGCGAAACAAAAAGCCGAACGGCAAGCTCTCCGGGAGAAACAGCGAGCTGACAAGGCCAGCTATTCGCAACGCCGGAACGAACACAAGGCGCTGTCCGAAAAACATAAAGCGGAACGCCAGGAAGTCATCAAGGATCTCAAGGCTGAGGTCCGCAAGCAGGTGGGCAAAACTCCCGACCCGGAACACCCCAAAGTCAAGGAGCTGCGCGAACGCAAGGTTGCAAACGAAGCCGAGCTTAAAAAGCGGATCGCCGAGCATGCCGCCAAGGACGCAGCCGCGCGGCAAAAGGGCGACGAGCAGACACTTGAGCGGCACGCGCAACAGAGCAAGGATCTCGTGGAATGGTCGCGTGGCGTGCGTTCGGAGATGCGGGCCGACTACCGCGCCAAAGCGACCGAGATCATCAAGGATGCCAAGGAAGGATGGCAAAAAGACTTGGAGTACATGAAGAACAATCGCCGCGAGGTTCGCGACAACCCCGAACTGGCGGCACGATGGGAAAAGGTCGCGGCGCTCAAGCCCTACACGACCGCCGAAGGGTTCCGGCAAGAGGTCGCTGCGTCGCATGCTCAGGCTCAAGCGCGAGCCAAATCCGAATTAGCCAGCGTGAGGTCCAACGCTCGAGAGGAAATGGCCGACCACAAGGCGGACTTCGCGGCCGACAGGGTAACTCTTGAACGAAGCCAGCGGCGCGAATGGAAGCAGCGGGCCGCCCTGGCCAGGGAGAACCGCAAGTTTTACGCCGATCTTCTCAAGCAGGGCAAATCAGAGTGGGCGGCCAAGGATGTGGCGCAACTGAAGGGGAGTGATCATGGCCAGCGAATCGCAGTGGAAGGCGTTCGAAGAGGCGTTGATACGCATGTACGCCAGAGCATCGCGATTCCGGGAAGAATGGCTGCGACAAAACTCCATAAAGCCAGCAGCGCCGAATCCATCCTCCAGCACTGCCTGCGCCAGCGCGGCTGGACCAGCCGATACCGCGAAGGTCGACTCACCGGACGGCAGCACCTGACGTTGCTCGAGGACGTGCGACAGTATGGCCGGGCGTGGTTGAGGCATGAGGCAGAGGCGTTTTTTGGGAGGTATGGAGGTGAGCAAGCGTTGCGTTCGTATTTCGCTGGACGGGGGCAAGACCAGTTTCTTGGCTCACCCAGACATCAGGGAGAGCATGGCGGAAGCTCAGAATCAAGCATGGAAGGCGTGGGGGGGGATCGGATCGCCGCCGAAGAACAAGAGAGAGCATCGGAAGATGTTCCCGGCACTGTACTCGAGCGCTCCCTCTCCGACCGACTCGTCAGCCCCCTCAAGCGCTGGTTCAGTCGAATGCGATCCTTCGTCCACGAGCTGATCTTCGCCGGCGCGTTGGCCATGACAGGCCCGGATGAGCTGAGCCCCAGCGACGTGGCTACGCTTGACCGCAACGCCCAGGTTCAGGTCGAGTACCTCGACCGGTTCGAGCGGGAGCTGATCGCCAATCCGCCAGCCGCGATCGCCACGCCGGCGATCGTTCCAACCGAGACGATCATTGTTTCGCCGCCCCCCTCTGTGGCCCAGGTGATCGCACGAGCCGAACAATACGGCCATGCCGTCTGGCAATCGACTCAGCAGGTCGTGCAGGCCCAGGCCGTCGCCCAGGGCGTGATGAAATACGAGCGGCGAGTACTGGGTCACCCCAAGACGCATCATTGCGAAGATTGCCCGCCGTTGGCTGCGCAGGGGTGGCAACCCGTGGGTACGCTCCCAGCCATCGGCGAGACCGAATGCGGTGGGATGTGCTACTGCCACTTCGAATACACCGAAGACATCGGCAATACGGCAACAAAGGTGCCGCGGCGACCAAATAAGAAAACCAAACAGCGCCGGCCCGACCTTCCGCCCCCTGCTGCCGACGAATCCGGTGGATCTACCATTCCTGGCAAGAAGGATAAAGGCCCTGATCCGTGGAAGCACCCCCGGCCGGTTGAGCCGTGGAAGCCCAAGCCAGGTGAAAAAGACTATGGGCAGGATGCGGGTGGGCCGTGGTTTGACGCGAACGGAAACCCGATCGAGTACGAGACGCTGTGACCGGCAACATCCAGTGGAATGGCGACCAGATCATCGACGAGGTGGAAAACCGGATCTGGAACAACATGCTCCAGGTGGCGCGCGATGTGGTGGCCGCCGAACAAATCCTCGCGCCCAAGGGGAAGACGCTCAAGCTGGCCTCGACCTCGCGTTTTGAAGCCAACCGCACCGACTTCTCGGTCATTTTCAAGAGCGATGCTCCCTATGACATCTTCGTGGAGTACGGCACCCGCCACATGATGCCCCGGGCACACTGGCGCCCCGCGCTCAACTCGGTTGGCCCGCAGTACGGTTTTGACTTCACGTTTGCCTTCGACAATGTACCCGAGATTCACGCGCCAATACTCGCAGCCGGCGCGACCTTTCGCGTGCCCAAGACGCTGACGGCCAAGCAACGCATGCATGTGCAAAAGTGGCTGAAGCCGGTGAGCCAGTGGCACCATCACGACAACGTGCAGGGTGCGCATTTGCGGGTGCGGGGCAGGAGACACTACTGATGGACATGGTCACCCGCGCCTACGAAGCACAGGTCGATAGCGTGCTCGAAGGCGAGCGCTCAGTTGTGGCACGGATCAACACGGGATGCGTCGATGAATATCGCACCGTGATCGACCCCCGGGGCGCGGACCTCAAGGACTTCAACACCAACCCCCCCGTACTCTGGATGCACGGCAAGGAGGCTCGCGGTTCACTGCCGATCGGGCGAGGCTGGGTCAAGGCGCGATCGAGTGAGAACGACCTGATCGGCAAATGCATATTCGCCAAGGACGACTTCAGCCAGCAGCTTTTCGAGATGTACAGGGATGGCACCCTTCGTGGCTGGTCGATCAACATGATCCCCAGCGAGGCCAGTCCGCCCACGAAGGAAGAGATGCGGGCGCGGCCAGAACTCGAACGCTGCGAGATGATTTACCGGAAATGGAAGCTCAAGGAATTCAGCGCGGTCGCTGTGCCGGGCAACAGTGAGTGTCTGACCATGCTGGTGAGTCGGGGCATGTGGACGCCACCGGCAAACTTCAGGGGCATGACCGAATCACAGGGCCTTGGCCCCGGCGGCGCGGCGGTCAAGCCAGCCGAAGAAGAGGAAGAGAGAGCCGACGGCTGCGAGGGCATGGACGGTAAGCTCTGCCCGAAGGGCGAGTGCAAACGGTGCGATGCCATGCGGGCGAAAAAGCGGTCAGCGCCCTTCGTGGACACCGATGGCGGGTCTTGGTGGATCGACGACAACGGCGCGCGGGTGCTATCGTTCCGTGATGCCCGCCTGGCTGAAGAGTGCCTTCGGCTCATGACCTCCACGGACACAGGCTCGCGCCGGCAGACGATCGAGTACGAGGCGGCGATAATCCTGGCCGAACACCAGCGGATGGCAGCCGAGACACAGAATCAGTTCAAGGAATATATCGAGCTTTATCGATATGGAAGGGTTTGATGCTCCGCTGTGACAGATGCGGCCATTGGGGCGCAAACCTCGAGGGCACGCGGTGCAATCGGTTCACGCCGGCGGCGACAACCCACACGCAATCGGATAGCGGCCTCTGGGTGATCACCACGACCGACAGCGAGTATTGCCCGGGCACCCTGCGAAACACGGTCCCCGTCGAAGCGGTCACACGACCCGCTCCGGGGCCAAAGGAAGCACGTCAACGTAACTGACGGGCGCGGTAGTGAGGTATCAGGTGGCCAACGGTGGAGACACGCTCGACGTGTTAGCCCAAGGCGCTGGAGATAGTCCGCTCCGTGGATGAGCCAATCTCATTCATGGGGATATGTCCATGATTCTGGAGTTCTTAAAACCGTTCGGGAACTGGAAAGTCGGTGACATCACCGACCAGGTCTCCGAAGGGGTTGGGCGCGCACTGATCACTCAGGGCGATGCCAAGGAATCAACCGAAGCGGCCCAGCTTCGGGCGCTCCTCGTATCCGAGACGACTCGGACGCGGGAAGAGATGCTCGATCTTGCCCGCACAAGCTTGGGCGCCAAGCCCGCGCCCAAAGGTCCGGCCGGTGGCAAAGAACTGGTGGATAGCGTCACCGGTGCCACACGCATCGACCACACGGCTTCGGCCGGCAAGCGGTGCATGGGCGAAGCGCTCAAGGCCGTATTTTATGTTCAGGCTCAGGGCACACCTGGACCTCTCCGGGAGTGGGCTCAGAACCTCTTGGACAAGGAGTACGCCCAGGAGCGCGTCAACTACAAGGTCACCGACGACGGCCAGATGATGGAGACGATCGAGCGCAACGGCGTCACCGTCACCCGGACTGGCACGGAGTCGATCAGCGGTGGCCCGACCTACGGCTTTTCGATCAAGCCCGATTGGTCGAACACGATGTTCAAAATCCCGATCGAAGCGTCTGTCATGGAGGGCTCGTGCTACGAGGTTCCGGTGGGCAACGCCCTGGAATTCAAGTGGCCCGCGCTCGACCAGTACAAGGCCCCGATCGCTGGCCAATCGGCAGCCTATGCCGGTTTCCAGCTCTTTCGTAAGGGTGAAATCACCCAACGAACGTACTCGGACGCAGCCCTGTCGATGATCGAATACAAGATCACCGACCTGACCGCGTTCACCACGCTATCGCGCGACCTCGTTGCGGACTCATACCTTGCCATTGATGCCGTCTGCCAGCAAGTATTGGGAGATGCGTTCCAGTGGAAAAAAGATTATGAGTTCATCAACGGGCTTGGAATTGGATCGCCAACCGGCTTCCTGAACTCCAATGCGGCGCTCACAGTGACGCGCAACACGGCAAACCACATCGTCTACGAAGACCTCGTGGCGATGATGAAGCAGATCCATTCCTCGTGCTGGAATGGCCTGCGATGGATCACGAACACTCAGACCTTGTCGGAACTCGTGGCCATCAAGAACGCGGCAGGTACTTACGTCTATCAGCCTAACTCGCTGATCGCGCAGTACATGAGGCCGACCGTGATGAAGGACTCGACGTCCGACGCGCAGTTCACGATGCCGCGCGGATGGCTGGAAGGAATTCCGGTCTATTTCACGGAGAAATTGCCGACGCTGGGGACGAAGGGGGACTTGTGCCTCATTCATCCCAAGAGTTATGGGGTGGCGACCAGGTCCGGCCTTGAGGTGGGGCTCTCCGAGCATTTCCTCTTCGACACGGATACGATCGCTTATAGGTTCAAGTTGCGAAACGATGCGAAGCCACTGTGGCGAGCGCCGTACATCCAGAGCGATGGTGGAAACACCACCGCGACCAAGGTCGGACCTTTCTCGGTCCTCGTCTAAGAAAGGGAATCGACCATGGCAGGTTTCGCAACAGATCGTTTCCGCGACACGATGATTTTTTGCCAGACCGCTCTCCAGCCCACGGTGTACGCCACGGGTTCGACGGGTGGAACGGCGATCAATATCGCGGGCCAGACATGCCCGGCCAAAAAGTTTGTGCTGATCGGGCAGCCGGGCAGTGGCGCCGCGACCACCCAGTGGAATTTCTGGTGGGGTGGGGCTTCGGCGTCAAATGGCACGTTTAGCATGATCCCCAGCGCCAGCACTCCGCTGGTGTCGGGCTCGGCGAACTACTCGGCATCCGCGACCGGAATCTCTGCCCAGTCGGGCAGTGTGTACGGCTCGGCGGGCGTGCTGGTAGTCGAGATCAGAGAAGAGGCGATCGCCAACCTCAACTCCGGTATCACCTGGATCAAGCCGATCATGTCGGTCACTGGTGCAAGCGGTACGGGGGCTGTGCTGGCTATCGGCTTCGTCTCGGATTACGAGCCGGCTTCGTACTATGACCAGCCTCTCGGGGCTGTCATTGCGGAGGCGGACTGCTTCTGACAATTAGCGCCCCGGTGGCCGGTCGCCGGGCCGGGGCTTTTCAATAAATCGAGCAACATGACTCCGCCAAAACTCACCATCGGTATTCCCACCCTCAACCGGCCGGAGATGCTTCAGCAGGCCATCGAGTCATGTTTGAAACAAACCATCCCGGTGCATATTGTGGTGGCCGATCAGGGGCATGAGCCGGAGACCGCCGAAGTGCTGCGCAGGTACGGCGACCACCCGCACGTCGAGCATATCTTAACCGAAGCAACGTGCCTCTGGGAGAACTGGGAAGCGGCTGCCCTGGCGTGCGACACCCCTTATTTCGCCTGGCTGCAAGACGATGACGTCGTGGCCAGAGGATATGCCAACCGCATCGTGCACAGCTTCGAGCGCTGGCCTGACGTGCTGCACTGGCAAGCCCGATGCTTGCTGGGCAAGGATGCCGAGTGGGGCGCGTGGTGGTCGTGGAACGGCCCCATGATGCCAATGCAATATTTGGCGGGCAAGCCAGCCGCATGGGAAGGCACAGTGATCGTGCCGGTGATGTACCTCACCTCGTGGGCGCT
>QGNH01001606.1_pt1 | contig 15404 bp, 18 predicted proteins | sample 1735481 | NCBI WGS metagenome assembly QGNH01 (sample SAMN09239004, study PRJNA386568) | Viral metagenome, whole genome shotgun sequencing project. | reverse complement strand
CCTCCATGTGTAGGCAACGCCTCAGCCCAGAACTGGTGTCCAGTTTCATTAGCTATAGCTAGACGTTGAAAATCACTATTTTCTCTGTCAGCTTTCTTTGCTGCCAACTGCGAATCAATCTGCTTAACCCGTTGTATCCAATTTGCATAGCTATGCGAATTATCTCCTCTTATAGCAGCCGCTGCATCAATATCAACACCAGGACCTGAGCGAAGCTCAAGATCAGTTGTAATATCACTCTGCTGCCTCCAAGCTCGTTCTTTCCTATACTGAGCTACAACATTATCAAGCGCACCACCCACCAAAGATACCATGTGGCTCGTATCTTTAGCAGCTGTGACCAGTGCATTATTCCATCCATTTCTTATAGCTCCAAGCCAGCTGTTGCCATAAGCATCTTCAATCTTATAATCCAACGCCTCGTTGTATGCTTTCTGATGCCACAACTCTGGCGACATAGGTTCCATGCCGGCTTTGATTTGAGCCGGTCCTAGCACATGCTCATAAAAATTCTGTGCTATCTGCTTCTGTTCCGTAAACGAAACATTCCCTGCGGCCTTAGCCTTTGCTCCCACCTGAGTCCATAGCCACATAGCATGAGCTACAGAATCATAACCATCTTCAATCTTAGATGGCTGGAGGCGCGGGTCTTTAAGCGCCTCCACTTTTTTAGAATTGTCCAATTTGTTCAGTGAAGCATACTTATCCTCCTGTGGATATAAAGGAACCACAGGAGGACTTGTGAATCCAAGGTACATAAAGTATGCTTTCTCAGCATCACTAGGAACGTGATGCTGAGTTGGTGCTTTACTTAGAGTCGGGGTCCGGAGGGGTATCGTCTTCTTCACCGGGACCGGGGTTGAGGTAGTTGTTGAAATCGGTGTAGTCTGCGGAACCTGACCCAACACTGTTCCCGTCTGTGCTGCCTGTTGATCCGCCATTGTTACTACTCCCCTCATTGCCTATACCAGCGGCTTGTTTAATTATTTGAGACTGTTTTTGAAGATTGTCAATCATTCTTTGGTCTTGTTTGATTTGTTGCTGTGTCATAGCAATTTGATAATTCAGTGCTTGATAACCTTCTGGGTCTTTTGCTGCTTCACCTTTGCCGGCACCGTCAGGATATTGTTTTTGGCGCTTCTGTATCGAAGAAATGAGCGTGTTCTGATTCTTCTCCAGATTATCCTGATACTTCAACACCGAAGCATTAATCTTTGTATACATCGTCAAAGGATTAGTTTCCTTATCTGAGTATACATCATTCGCAAGCTCACGTGCTGCTTTCTCCCTAGCACCAATAAGAGAAAACTCAAGATTCTTATGCTTCTCGAATATTTTATTTGCTTGCTCAAATCTCTGATCCAGCATATCCTGTTGATGAGCAAACGTAGCCTGTTGTTGAAGCAGTTGAGCCTGTACTCTCAACCGCTCTGCGGTTACTGTAGCCTGATGCCCAGCCATAGAAGCTCTAAAAGTGTTAAAATTCTTCTGTGCCTCTTGTTGCAACTTCTGCTGAGCCTGTTGTGCTGCAAGTTGCGCCTGCGCTTGTGTATTAGGAGACTGTCCTTGTGGCTGTTGCTTAGCATACATCGAACCAGCTTCAGCACCACGAGCTTGTTGTAACTGTTGCTGTGCTTGAGCCAAACCTTGCTTATCCTTCGCTGCTGCTGCCGATTGGACATTCTTCATAGCCTGCATCACAGCTTGATGTTCCTCAGTGTTATTCTGTGAAGGATCCGTATGACTAATGTTAAACCCTTTCACCAAAGCTTTCTGCATCTTAGGATCAGCAAAGATCCCATCCCTAGTCTTCTTGTTCTGGTCAATCGCCTGTTGTGCCTTAGCAACTTGATCCTGATAAGTCTTAGCCTCAGGACTACCAGGTTCGGCATTTTTCAATGACTCAACAGCCATATCATGTGCTTGTTGAGCTTGGTCAATACCCTGCTGAGACTGCAACACTTTCTCTGCAGCATCACGAATTTGACCCTGCTTCTGTTGTGCTACTGCCGTAGTAACAGCTCCAAGAGCATTACCAACACCTATGATAGCATTACCAATCCCCTGAGCACGAGCGTTCTTACGTCCTACAACCGGCGTGTGATTTGTCTGCGCCGGCTGAAAAGGAGTGATAGGAGTTTGTAAACTCGTAGGCATATTACCAGCGTGAGCACCAAGCACAGGCGTAGAAGCTTCCCTGATCAAATTAGCAATATGAGCTGCATTGCTACTAGCATTCGGTGACGCAGAACTCGGCACAGACCCTGTACCTTGGGCTGGTTGAAGTTCAGGAAGTTGTAACATATTAGTGCTCATTCAGCATCTCCTAGAATCCGGTGCCACCGGAATCAACCACATTATCAACTTGGGAGGCATCAGCAGCACCCGTGCCTCCCCCACTAAAACCCCCGATTTTAGCAATTGCCCCTGCTCCTTGAGCTACGTCAGAACCAATAGCACCTATTACGTCACCAAAAACACTCCAGCCACTTGAAGCAACTTCTTGCTGTGCTGCTTGCTCTGTACCAGTAAGAATCGAGGCTTCAAGATTTTGGCCGCTTTGTGTAAGATTAGCATCTTCTCCAGCGACAGTAGCCATCTCTTGAGACTGAAGATTAGCATTTCCTAAAGCAGCTACACTTGAGTTTGCTGAAACCCCGCCGGCGCCAAGTGAAGCGTTCAGATTAGCCTGCGCTACAGCTTCTTGTGGCGCGAGAGACTGTTGAAATTCTTGCAGCGTAGCGGAATCTGTGCCACCAATCGAACCAAGAAGGTTAGTTAAATCAGTTCCAACTCCCTGGCCATAAATATCAGACAACTGATTTTGAGTATTAGTCTGGTTGTTTGACGTAGATCCAGGATTCATTGTTGTAGTAGCAGCTGACACAGGAGCTACTGGAATCAAAGGATTACTCTGTGCAGCAGCGACAACAGGAGTAGTTCCTTGCACGGCTCCTGCTGGAACAGACCCACCTGTTGCCCCTACTGCTATAGGTAGTGCCCCACCAGTACCAGAACCTTGATTTAGACCAGAATTTGTCTGGTTGTTCCCTTGTGGATTTGAATACGGCACCATCGAGTTTGTAGCCATTAGACTCTTCCCATTCTCAACCGCATCCGACGAGTTGTAGTTGATTGATCCCTATTACGTTGTGAAGTACGCTGGAAAATCAAACCCGGCGAACCTTCGATACCAGAAGAGGTTTGAAACTTTTGATCACCGTAGAGATCAGTATGAAGCTCGGTTCGTTTATCAGCAAGATTTACTTGTGGAGCTAGTCGGATTGCAGCGGCATATTCGAGAATCTCTTGCCATGAATCAGCCATTAGAATCGGAGTAGTGAGAATAAAACCATTCGGTGCATCTGTGGAAGGGTGTTGAGTCTGCCAACGCATGTAGACAGAGTAACTGTTATCTGGCATCGAAGCGATGTAGATTTGATTGTTATTACGGCTCCAGTAAATAGGTAAGCCAGGAATGTTCAGCAAAACTTCAATGTCCTTGATGCTTCTATACTTCAAATCATAGCCGGCATTGGTGATTCCATTTGACGCACTAGGAACCATATAGGGATTGTTGTAGATGAAAAATGAGTTCACCTTAGAAACATCCAAAGAAGCATCAGCTGCGCCAGTGAAAAACTCCGGCGTGTAGTTATTGACATAAGGAGTTAACTGTACATTCGCTCCTGTTGCTTCAAGCAATGGTTGCTTGTAGTCTTCAGTAAGCTCTAGCACAGCTTTACGAATCGCCTCAAGCATAGTAGCCTGTGCTACCTGACGATTCATTAAAAGTCCTGTGATTCCTACAAAACAATCACCAGCTTCAAAGCTCATTTCAACTCCTTAAAACACATAAATCGTATTACTCACTGTTGGATCAGTCGTAGTCAACGTGATCTGATTCATGTCAGGTGGTGTTGTTCTATAAAGCCTAGCATCACCATCAGCATCAGCTACGTGAAAACCTATTGGTTGACGTAACAAACCGTGGTTAATTACCACTCCCGCACCAGCTGTTGTCCAGTTGTAGTCTGCTCCACTTGTGATATTTCCAGCTGCGGCAATCCTGATAAGTTTTCCTGTTCCATTACCTTGCTGAAACTGAGTGTAAACTCCAGCATTTATCCCAGACACAGCTGAATCCGTAGGAGCATTTCCAGTTGGTGTACCAAGATCTACATTGCTGTTCAGGACATTGTTCACTGATTGTACAAATTGCCTGTGTAGAATCGGCAAACCGTGAGCGAATGTATTAGGGTCAAAAGGTTTCATTACATTGGCCTTTGCTTTGAATCAAACGAACCAAACATTACTTTCTTTGACCAGCGTATTTTTGCTGTTCCAGAATCTGTTATCTCTTGAGCTGTAATTTTCAGTTGTGGAGAATGTACCGTTACAGCTCCAACACCAAAAGTATTACTAGCTGAAAGCTGCAACTCAATAGGATCGCCATCCAAAGAATTAAACACCGCTGGAAGCAGTGTATAAGTCGCATATAACACCTCAACAGGCTCATACACGGCAGGTAATCCAGGAGATGCTGTATTAACCAAACCTGTGATATAAAAACTAACTGCCACATCCTCAGACACATCAGCCCAAAGTGACACGTAAAGAGCATCAATAGTAACATCCCTACCAATACTCAACTCTTCTTGCGGAAAAAGAATTGAAACATTGTTAGATATAGCTGTATCATTAGTTACACCTTCTTTTAGAGAGTAAAATAAAGGAGCTTGCAACACATCACTAACAGTCTCCTGTATAGCAAGAACAAGAGAGCTAACATTCTGCACCTGTGAATTTGAGAACGTGTTAAGACTACTAAACACACCAAGAAAAGCACTGTCTATAGTAGCAGTGCCAAATACTGGTAATGTCACTGTAGACCAAGTTCCATTAGCGGTGTTAAAAATAAAAAGACTGCCACCAATTTCAAACACAACAACAGCAAACTCATCACCACCTACAAAAATTGAACACGCCGCAGCACTGAGAATAGCCGCTCCTGAGTTCAACAGCGAGAAAAGACCAGCTTTTATCTTATCCCCTATGGCTGAAATCTGGCCAGAGATTTGATAAATATTCGTATTACCTACGAAAGCTCCTGTCTGATCATACTGACAAAACAAATTTGAATTCTGCGCTCCTTCTCCTCTGTCACCAAGACCTATGTGGTTAATATCATATGGCAATACTGAGTTACCAGTCGCCGTAGCATAAGACACTCCTTGCGAACGAATGATAAAAGCTGTTCCACTGGAGATCACAAGACCTGATATATAGTCTCCAATATCTGCAAGCTGCTCAAAACCAGCTCCTGTCACATTACCGTTGGATAGAATAGGATTCCACTCATCCAAATTCTCGCCGGAAGTCCAAGCATAAGTCATATCAGTAGCAGTAAAAACCTGTGACAATTGAGGAATATAACCAAAACCAATCAAAGAGCCGGCAAATTTTGACAGAACTTTAACACCATTGTTCATGGTACTGATAGCAAACTTTCCAGGTCCATTGTACTTCAAAATCATCGGTCCTATGTTTGCTATATAAAGAACTCCACCAACTTCTACCACTGACGCAGGAGGCGTAAAACTCAACGGTGCCGGATCTGCTAATGGTGCCGCGCCACCTTGTAGATTTGTAACTCCATAAGTCGCAAAGTAAAATGATGGAGGCAAAGTCGCAATGTCATTAACAGAAGCATCTTCTACAGTTATAGAATTACCCGCTGCTCCAATATCAATCGCAGTTAGAATAATCGAATTTCCATCAGAAGAAGCTGAAGCAAAAACATTAGGATCAGCTGGGTTAACCCCAAGACCATTAACAGCTTCTACCATAGCTGCTACTACAAGTCCAGCAGTAAGAGTGGATAAAACACTCACATCAGCAATGTAAGTATTAGGCCCACCATTGGGACCATTGATGATTAAAGTGGTTTCCCAGTTAAACACTGCCAGTAACGACGCGGCTCCTACTGTGTATGGTATTACATCACCACCACCAAAATCAATTGTAAACCCTGTTATAGAACCACCACCACCGATTGCTGTAATAAGAATCGCCGCATCATTTTGGCTACCTTGAAGCACTGTAGCGATGTAACCAACTACATAACCAGAACCTCCGACAATGGTAAGTCCTGTGATTGCCCCGCCGGCAGAGACAGAAGTGATATTAACAACAGCTCCTGCACCTAGACCATTTGCCTGAGCGCCAGAAGTCAAGCATGGAATCTCAAAAGAAGCAGCTACAGCGATAAAAGCAGAGTCAAAAAGCTTAACACTCAGGTTGTCATTGTAAACAGTAGTCACATTAGAGGGATCCCAGGATGTGATATAATATGTATATACTGCATATGAAGGTCCTCCTGAAGGAGCGTAATGAGTGCTTATATAACCCAAAGCATAGTTTAACTGCCCCCATTGAGAGTTATAAAAAGTTCCAAACTTTAAGAACACAACTCCAAACTCTCCACCCCATAGCAGTGCTGTTGGGTAGCTAAACATGCCTACAGTTACGATCTTATTATCTACAACCATCACCCCGTCAGAAGAGACAAAACATCTAGGGTCAATATAAGCCGGTGGCGCAGACGTATCCACGCCACCGAAAGGAGCTTCTTTTCCCCCATAGGTAATTTCAAGTCCAATATTACCATTCGACAATTCTTCAGACTTGACCAAACCCATAAGAAGCTCCTACTTAGTTCCAAGATACAAGTTGATATTTCCTGTGAAAGTACCACCAAACGTTATAGGACCAGATAGCCAACCAAGTTCCTGAAAAGGAATAGGCTCATTTCCTGCTGTCCATGTCCAAGTGTAAGTTTCGCCAGACACATCTGTGATAGTGAAAGTATTCCCCGCTGTTCCTCCACTCCACAACCCACCTTTGATTTTAACATTCAGCGTACCAAAAGGAGTAGTTCCAGCTACATTGATATTCCAGATACGTGTGTTATACGTATTGGCCATCGCTTCTCCTTAGTTGAAGTTGAAGGAGCATTTAAGAACAGCGCCGTAGAAATTCACTGTTCCTGTGGCTCCAGCAGTGAGATTGACATTCAGGAGTACCTGTGTATCCGTCAACGAAGTAATCATCGCCGGCGCAACTACAGGAACGTTTGTTACCTGTGGCTGTGCTCCTATCGCAGTAGGAAGTCCATTAGTTCCAAGTGCGATAATATTCGCAACTACCGGAGCTGTAAGATTAGCAAACTTAGTAGTTGTCAGTCCTAGAGTCGCAGCCGAAGCAGCCAAAGTCAACACCTGATAAATAACATCCACAGAATTAATCTGAACCCCTTTAGGAATAGGACCAGAAACTCCACCTGTTAGGGTAGCAAGTTTAGCTCCCACAATAGGGGGAAACCCAGCCCCAAGTCCTAGTGGACCACTTGTTCCTGCTATTTGTGAAGGTCCAGGTACAGATGCAGCGGTTCCATACTGCTGCTGACTCAGTGCCGCAGAAGCATAAACGCCAGCTCTCTGTAGCAAACCTTCAGCAGTAATAAAGAACTTACTTGCAACTGTAGCCGGAACAACTTTATACAACAACCCCGCAGCCGGAGCAGCTGGATTTGTTGCTAGTCCAGTGAAATCCGTCCATTGATCTGCACCCAGAAACAGTGTCAAATCATTCTGCGGAGTACCTTGTTCCCACGTTGTATCAGTAAAACTCATGTTATATCCTCCGCGGCAAGCCGCTAGACTAGAAAATCTTCAACTTCTTCAGCAAAATCTGGATGCCTCAGCTTCTCAACAGGAACAAACTCTTCTTTCCCATCAGTAAGCACTTGTGCTATTCTTACATCACGTTCCCCTAACAATCCTGGTAACGCATGTGAATCTTGGCACTTTTGACACAGCAACAATCCCCGCTCCCACTCCATGTCTGCGATCTTAGTTTTTCGATCACACCTAGCACAGTACCTCCACGGTCCTGTCCAGAATGTGTGTTTTAGCCCTTCAGGTCCAAATCCACTCATTTTCAAACTCCTAGTTAAAAAGGGGCCGCTCATGGGGAGCAGGACCATAAACTAAACCCCTTTTTTGTTTAGTAGAGCAGTTGTGCCCACTCTACCAACTTCTACGGTCCCTGAGTTCCCCACACTCCCTGCCAACGTGGACACCATGCAGCAACACGCATACGTGTTTTTTGCTTGATCGCGTCGGTATCAAAGTCATCATCGAAGTCTGTAGAAGGCGCTTCGCGGTTGATAACTTCGAGAGCGTGATCTTGCTTGTCTGCTACAAGGAACCACGCACTAGGGCTGTTAAGCCACGGGACTTCGATGTTCTTGTAGTCCTCAGGCAATAGGGAGTTTACCGTGTTATCTGCAACATACGGCTTACCAGCCGAGCCGAGGATTTCACGAACAAGGAAACGAAGTTCAGGAGGAGTAACAAGATTCACCCAACGCAACCGGATGGGAAAACCTTGGTTATCAATCATCCTAGCAGCATGGTTAGTAGCAAGTTGCAAACCTGCCACAGAAAAATCAATATCCACTGATGGACGATTAGGATAAGTACCAGGAGCCGAGATCACACCAGCTGCACCAGGAGCGATCTGCGTAGCCTGTGCTCCACCCAACAACGCGTGTTGGTTATAGAACAAAGGATTCCCGTCAAACGTTGTTACCGCGGAAGTGAATCCTTGGTTAAACACGTTCCAAGCAATCATCTCTTTGGTAAACGCCGCAGAACGTGCCAGCAACGTTGGACCCTTCTTACCAACAAGCCCATACTGATCATCGTCATACAGTTCCTTGGAAGTACGAATTCCAAGGCTGTAAGTCAGCGGTTCAACACGCTTAGAACCACCCTGAATGATCTCTGAATAATACGTGGAAGCATCTTCCGGCTTCTCAATAAGAACAGAGAGTCCTGCCATTTCCAAGTCCTGTTCATATTCCGAATGACTATCCACTTCTTTAAAAATCTTTGGATAGTCAGACTGCTTAAGCGCGTACTCAAGGCTATCGAAGTAGATCTTCCGAAGCCCCGGCTGCATCAGTTGCGGAAATTTAGCTCTTACTTGAGGCATTAAGAATCTCCTTCGGTTATGCTACTTGAACTGCTGAACTCAGAAATACAAACGTAACTGGCGCATTGAGGTAAGAACCAAAAGGAAGGCCCACAACCTGCACTACTGCTGAACCACCTGTTTTACCGCCATCAACATACCAGTAACCATTGGCATCCTTGGTCATCCCCAATGAAAGACCAATAGTAGCCTGTACTGGAGTCCAGTTCGCAGCTACTGTTCCAGTGGAATTGTCATACAAAGCCTGGAAGATGTTATCCTGATTAGGCTCCATATACAATGTACGCCCATCAGATACTGGAGTACCGATAGCGATGTTTACACCATTTGGTTGATTAGGAACATTGCCATAAGTCTGTGTTGCAACGTTTCCAGTGATTCCACCGAACGGAGGAGTGGGTGCTCCTGCGCCAGCAATACCAAGGTTAAGACCGAAAGACTCTGATACTCCTAGAATCCCGGCAGCTACAGTTACGCCATCCCACTGTTGGACAAAACCTGAGCCATTAAGCTGTACAGGCGAGCCAAACAAGAAGGTCTGACCCGCCGCTTCAGGCTGCGAGCTGGTAAAAGGCGTAGTGTTCGCCTTATTAACAACCTGCCTGATTGGCATATGCGTAGTCAAATTCGCTGCGGCCATCTCAAACTCCCTTATATGTTATTGGCGTCGCCTGCTACGATGCCGGTTGTGGTTAAAGTAGGCTACCTGCTCCTACAAATTCGGATCGTCATAAAAATTACCAACTTCAGGAGATGTAGGTAACATGAGTTCGTATGAATTCTTTGCTCGAACTCGTGGTGGTCTGTTTCTATTAGAAAGTTGGTTCAACGAAGTCTGTAGTGCTTTCTTTCTACGTCCATAAAGTATACGCTTGTGAACGCGCATTGCTACTACGTCAGCGTATACGTATAGTTGCTCAGAATCAAACTGCAATGGTGCTGTGAAGTCAGGATGAATATGCTCTGGTTTAAGCATTTCGTAGCCCATAGCCATAAGCTGTCCAATACGACGTTGATCTCGTGAAGCCCATACTACTTCATATGAGGTGTCAGCGAGTTTCATGTTCATATAGTCAGGCAACTCATGCTCAACTACAGGAATGTAAAACTCAGAGCTAAAAATATCACGCTCTTGGACTTTTGTCCAGTCAGGTTCTACTGGTTTTGCGGCCTCAATAGCAGCATGTTGACGCTTGAGTAAAATCCCTTCAAGAGCCTTTTCAAGAGCTTCTTGGTTCAACGCCGGATCAGCCAGTACAGCCGCTGCGGCAGCAGATTTAGCCTGTGCGGTTACTGGCGCCGGAGTTGGAGCACTTTGTGTTGTATTATGCGCAATCTCTGACATTACAGCACCCCTTCTGCATCAAGCATTTTCACGTATTCATCATAAGGAATACTTGACTGACGTGCTGCTCGTTCAATTTCTTTTTTATACTCGCCAGTAATTTCAAATTTCTTCTCGCCACCACCTCCACTACCACCAGTACTCCCACCACTGTTACCACCACCCCCAGTGCCACCAGCAAACCTAGTTTTGAGCTTGCCTTCAACAATCTTATCGTTATGCTGACCGATGACAGTGTAATAAGTGTTCGCAATGTTTACAGGATTAAGCCTGAAATCTACACTTTGCTGAGCCAGCAAAGCATCAACTTGTGTTTTAACATCGCCGGTGTAGTATTTGAACTTATCCTGATCTTCAAACACCTCACGTCTTACAGCATCAGCATGAACTGCTTTGATAGCCTGAGTCTGTCCTTGAGTAGCAAGTCTTATCGCAGCAGCAGGATCAGTAAGAATCAACTCTGCAATCTGTTCTTCAGTTTGCTCGGAGGTTTCTTGAGTTTTAACTCTTCTCGCTACTTCTTCTGCGGCTCTACGTGCAGTCTCACGTTCAGTCTTGTCAGCTACCATAATATCTTTCATACTATTGATAGCTTCTTCAAGCTTTGAAACCTTTCCTGCCGCTTCGGCACCATCTTTGATCTGCTTCGCCAACTCATCAGGAAGAGTAAACTCTGCTTGTCCTTCCTGCGTTTCTGCTTTCTGCCACGGAAACCTTGCCATTAGAGCTTACCTCCTTCTTGATTGTTCACCAGAGCTATCTTAGCCTGTTCATTCTTTACTTGCTGCTCTTCCAAAGACTTGAGCATACTCGGCAGCTCAAGTAACGATGTATAAGTTTGTAAAAGCTGCACACCGTTAGCAGTTTGAATCTTCACATCCTCTGCCGGCTTAGAGAAGTCTATACCACAAATCTTCTCATAAGCTCCTTGTCGGCACATACTAAGATAAGCCAACACCGGACGGAACCGCTCCTCCTGCCATAGCTCCTGAAGGGACTCCCGGTACTTGACCAAATCCACCAACCTGTTGATTTCCATTTGTACCTGCTCCTTGTTTTGGCGAACCTCCAGCTTGCTGCTGGAAGGCTTCGATAATCTTAGCAATGTCTGGAAGTATCGTTGCCGGATTATCTTTGTTAAATGCGCGCAACAAGCCCTGCATTGTGGCTTTTGTTGCAAGTAGCATATCAAAATAATATGCTTTAAGCTCCGGTGGAATGTTAGGTGTTCCTAGAGCTTGGATAATTTGAGTCTGTGAAGCATAGTACCTATCCAAACGATCAGACAACAACACATCATTCTGCTGATCCAAAGCCTTGTTCATTGAGGCCGTTGACGGCCTCAAGCGAAGGCCAAGAGTTCCATCTTGGAACATTTTAAAAGCCCTAGTAAGTTGCTCAGCATTTTTACCATAGCTCTTGAGCTTGTCTCCAATACCAAAATTGGAGTACATCGTAAGCCATTTCAACCCTAGCTTCACATGAGCAGAACGCATGTCTCCAGTACGAAGACTGTTACGATTATTCTGTTGCATCATCACCATGCTCGTACCAGAGGCACTGTAAATCCCACGCTTCGGATTTACAATCCCTCCTCCTGTACCTCCTGATGCCGGATCAACTCCAGTTCTTTCTTTAGCAATAGCCATGTGGAACTGGTCAGGTCCATCTGAATATCCAAGATCTGCGCCAGTTTTGATGTATTCAAGTTCGTCTTTTCTAGCAGGGATACCTACTCCTGGAAAGATGTCCAACACTGAGGAGAGCTTGCTTTCTGGATCAAATCTCCACGCTCCAAGCATAGCATAATTGCGGTTATTTGTTCTCCAGTTATTGTTATTGGAAACCTCCTTCTGTATCATATGAACCATTTCAGCAAAACCAGTGCCGAGGTAAGATTCATCATCGTAAGCTAGTTTCATGTCCTGATAAGGGACTAAATTTTTGGGGTAATTGTTAAACACAACAAACAGGATTTTCTCACTACGTTTGTGATATTTAGCAATGAAGGAATGCTTGGCCCCGCCCAAGTAAAAAGTGAAGTGAACTGTATAGATGTACCATCTTGCTGCTCCAGTGTCAATGCCAGCGGAGTCAAGTGAGAAAGCTTTGTTAATTTCACGCTCCATCTCCGTTTCTTGTACAGCATCAGGAGCTAAAAGCAAGTCATCAAGATCTTTTTGCTTGTAGTACGGACTCTTTGCCTTAAGGTCTTGAACTCCCCAGTAATCAAGAGAGTCAATGTGATAAAACAACTTCATGTTCTCTAGCTTCGGAACACTAGGATCAAAACCGAAACGATTCAAAGGTAAAAGTTCAGGGCGTGGACCATCAAAGCTAGTAAAAGGCTGAGACTTACTCTGTACTGGAGAGTCATCATTAAGCCCTCCGGCAACATACACACGTTCTACTTCAGTCTCATACTCATATGGAGTATGTATCACTCCAGTTCCATACTTAATCGCTGAGTGATTTGCTGACTGTGAAACTCTATAGTAGTCAAGTTCCTTTGGACTGTACGCCATGTCCATGAGGAAATTCTGCATCAGGTCTTTGAGTTCTTCGCCGTCCTTGGTTTCTAGGTCTCCACTCATCGTAGCAGACCACAGTGGATCGTACATCCAAATACCAGCCTGTACCCTAGCCAAAAGTTCATCTGAGCTAGTTCCAATAATCGGAATTACAAGATTCGCTGCCCCTGGCCACGGCCAATCTGCTGTTTCATTCTTAGGACGTGCCTTGTACAACCGCACATACTCTGGCAATTTCTCAGTTCTAAATGACATAAGCCGGCGATCTAAGTGAGCAACTTTGTCTTTGACAAAAAGACAAATCTCCTTATAATCATCTGGACCGATGAGTTCTGAGTTAACGAGTGTGGGTGGTTGGTAGGGCATTTAGAGAATTCCTGACTGTGGAGAAGAAACTGAAGTTGTATTAACTTGCGCTGAACCAAGAGGAACTGCAAATGCCGCTGGTATTGGCTTGTTAACAGTAGTAAGCTGCCCAGTTGTTTGTGACGTTGTGGGTATAACCTTTGGCATCACATCACTGAAGCTTTTGAAATCTGAGGCTAAGAGACTAAGAAACTTAAACAAAAACCTGTAGCCCTTAGCACTCGTTCCATCCGGCTCAGGCAAAGCTTGAACAGCGGCACTAAAAATTGTATTCGCTATCCAAAAAGCAAGAAGCCACTGTACTGGGACTGGAAAATTCATTTACTCGATCCCTCCTGCTTACCTTTGAGATAATTGTTATGCCCATGCCTAAGCATTTCATTATACGAATACAATGGAACATCAGGAGATAAATCTAATGCTACACCCATCGCACCTGATGCCGGTATTGTAGGACATGCTGGCTGCCCTACTCCACCGCAAGGAAATAAAATTGGTTTTGGCATTTCACTCCTCCAAAGAATGCTGCGCTGGAATCTGATTAATGGGTCTTTGAAACTCGTGAAAAGTTGACAAACTCTGGAGTATAGTTAAGATCATTCCAATAGCAATAACTGCCAACCACATTCCTTGTTGTTTGGAAATATAATCCCTGGTTTCTTGAATAAAACCCTTTGTTCCATTTGAATAGAGATCATGTTTCACCAACTCCATATCATTCTCCACAGATGCTAATCTGGTTGTTATTGAGGGATTATTTACATCTTTTCCTTTGTACATGTCGGTGTAAATCTCATTCACCGCATTTGCTATTTCTTGAATATCCGGCATCTACAAGTCTCCCTGTTTATCTCTGTCTTTTTCACTCTTTACTCCTTCAGCTAAACTTGACTTAGCTGTTAAAGTTAAAAGTTCCTTCCTAGCAATCTTTAACTCTTCTCTGAAAGCTATCAGATTACCGTCAACATTTTTAGAGACCTGAGAAAGTTTTACAAAAATTCCTGTCACTGCTGCGATGATAATTCCACTAAAAGAAGTAATGATTGAAACTGCCACCGCATCTGTCATACTATCCCCTAACTCGCAGCCGCGGCCATTCTTCTAACAAACTGTGCCCGTTGTTTTGCTATGATGTCGGTTATATTCTTCTGAGACCTGGTATCAAACTTCCAAATCTGTGGTCCATAGGATAAAACATCCAGCAAATCAATCAAACCTTTGCGTTGACCGAACATATCAACTTCTTCCATTAGCTCAGTGCAGTTGTTAGAATCAACCCAAAGTTCTTTTGCTTCTATTGTTGGAATAAAGTTGTTAATACGTTCCAACTTAGCGCCGGCATCGTTTGGTGTCTTCAACGGCAAGAAGTTTATAACTGCTAACTCAGGACGTGTATCCTTGTGGTCAGCTACAAACTCATTCAAATGATATAACAGATACTTCTGCGCTCCTACAGCTTCAACGTAGACTTTATTAAGCTTGTATTTGATGGCATAAAAAAACACCTTCTTTACAAACTCTTTAATGTCTACAGCCTTCGCCCATTGATCGAGCAAGTAAATTCGGCGAGGATACCGTAGAACTCCCGTAACCGCAATAGCATGACGGCATCGACCATTCTTTCCTACTGCTTGACCAAGATGTGAACCACCGTGGTTAGGATCTACCACCATGTAACGATCAAGACGTAAAGGAAACTCATCTTTTTCCACGTCGCCGTCAGCAACGTGATGCCGGATGACTGTACGATACTGCAACGGCGCTGGATTCATTACCTCGAAGAGTCTCTTATTGTACGGAAGCTCCTTCGGTATCGCAAGTGCGTTGTTGACTTTTTCATAGTTGAAGTACCTAAAGTCACTCTTGTTGATTTTAACTTTGCTAGGATCAATCGGGAAGTTGAGAAATTGGCAAGAGAAGTGATAGCTACCAAGTCTCCGCTTCCAACGCAAAAGTTTTTCTTTGGTAAATGCTTCAGGAAAGATAGGTTCTCCGAACGGGTGTAAGGAGCAACATCCTCCCAAAGCAGCGTGCGTAACCCACGAGAAGTAAGGTTCTTCTTTTCTGATGTGTGAATTGAGATCATCATGGCTCCAGCGATT
>QGNH01001437.1_pt1 | contig 15414 bp, 28 predicted proteins | sample 1735481 | NCBI WGS metagenome assembly QGNH01 (sample SAMN09239004, study PRJNA386568) | Viral metagenome, whole genome shotgun sequencing project. | reverse complement strand
GGTGGTAATGACCCCGGCCGCTTGACCGCGGGAGTCCGCGAGTTCCGCCGCGCCTGCGGGTTGAGCAACCGGAGTTGCGCCATAGAAGCCGACGAGATCGGTGGCGCTTTTCCCCAATTGGGTGCCGTTCGAGTTGCCGTCGGACAGTTGCCGCGGGGCGGATGAGGTAGTGAGAGGCATGATTAATTCTCCAGTTCTGAATTAGGAATGACGTGAGGGTTCGACCAGTTTTTCTCTCGCCCCAAGCGAATCTGCTGCTCGATCGTGTTGGCGAATTGATCGCAGGCTTCGCGCATCATCGCGGGACCTACCGCTAGCAAGGCGTCTTCGCCTTTCGCTTCGACGACAACACGATAGAGAGATTGCTTGGGCTGATTCATGGCTAGTTCGTTAACCTCACCGCAATTTCGGGGTAGAATGTTGCGGTGCCGCACAGCAGGTCAACCCGGCACGGAAAGGTATCGTTGAAAATGTCATAGGCCCTTATGATCCGCAGTGAGATGTTCTTGTACATCTCGCGTGCGGCGAAATCGACGCCTTGCGGCACTTCCATCGGCACAGTCACAAACCCAAACGCATCCTTGGTGAAGCCCAAGTTTTGCGCGTACAGGTTATTGGCCGAGCCCTTGACGGTAATCGCCGCGAGATTCGCGGGTGCGTTCGATACCGTCTGATACGGACCGGTAAGCGTGATCGCGGGATAGATGTTGAGGGTGGAATTCCCGCCAGTATCCGAAGCTGCGATCGATGTCACGACGAAGTTCTGCAAGCTGCCCGTTGACTGCCGATTCTTCGGGTTGATCGCAAAGACTCCGGCCATGGTGAACACATCACCCTGATTCAGCAGTCCAGTGAGACTTGCGGTCCAGCCGTTGGTGACGATCGATGCTCCGGTTTGACCGGCGCCGTTGACGACCGGCGTGCCGCCGTAGTTTCCCACCAACTGACCCTGGATGTTTTGATCCAAGAAAATCTCGAAGTTGGCGATATTGGCGAGGAAGCCCTTCAATGCAGGCTCGGCAACCGACTTGACGTACAGCGTTGAAAGACCGGCCGCCATCGACCAATAGGCGGCGGGGTTCAGGATAAGTACGCGCCCATCTTGCGGGCAGGCACCTTCGTCCATGCGCTGACCGACAGCGGCCAAGAAGCTGAACGCATTCGGGACTTGTCCCGGCGTTCCCACTTCGTTGAACACCTGGTTGAAGTTGGTGAGCACCAGATAATCGGCCGCGTTGGCCAATTCGGCAGCGGCCGGCTTCAAGTAGCGCTCGGAGAATTCCTCCACGGTCAGCGTCAGTTCCTGACTTGAGAACTGGAATGCAGTCTGCAACTGATTCGAGATCGTGATGCTGGTCGACGGCTCCGTGATGTTCTGAATCGACAGTCCGGGACCGTTCGTCACCACGAACCGGTTCGGCTTGCGGATCGTCAGCGTGGTGCCGATCTTGACGAACTGGTTTTCGAACTTGCGATTGACCTTCCCCGCGGCGACGAGGTTATTTTCCAGCATCACCAAGGTTTCCTTGGTAACTACGCTGGGAGTGAGTAGTGCTTCAGTCGACATAGAATGCTCCTAAAATCGCCGCGAAAGACGGCGTGGTTAATTGGCGTTGGCCCGTTGGGCTTTTAACTCGGCTTTTCGTCGTGCGGCGTATTCCTCCATCGATTCATTGTCCGCGGACTTCTTGATTGCACCGGCGCGAGAGCCCAAGGGCTTCGGCGGCTCGGGCGCTTTTGATACTGGCTTGACGGGCTCGCGCTCTAGGCGATCAGCGAGTTTGCCAATGGCGCGATCCACGGCGCTTTGCGTGGTGAGCGCGGCAATCTTCGCGGCCTCGTCCGGATGTTGACCCAAGTAATAAGCAATCTCGGTGCCTTTGCCGGTGTCCAGGTTTTCCTCGAGGATCGCGTAGGCCATCGCCTGATTGATCGACACCGTGTCCGCTTCAGCGACTTCCTCGTAATCCGGATACTTCTCGATTGCTTCTGCCTTTGACTTCGCCCACGCATCCATGCGCTTTTTGACTGAGGCTTGAGTCTCTTTCTCGGTCTTGTCCTTCGCTTCCTTGGCCTCGCGCTCTTTGACGGACTTCTCGATTTCCGCCTGCGTGACCTTGGCAGCGGCTTTCGCGCTCCAAGTGACCAGATCAGCCTCATACTTCTCCGGATCGTCATACGCGGTGCGTACGGGCCGGGGATCGGGCGCTTCGGTCTCCACTTTTGTGCCTGAGCGCTCCGCAGCCTTCTCAAGCGCGAGCAGCGCCTTGTCGAGCCGTTCCTCGGCCGACTGAGCGCGGGTCTCGGCTTCACGTTGGCGATTGCGAGCCTTGGTGATCTCGCGCTTCTGCCATGCCGGCGTATCGTCCTTTGGCTCAGCCTTGTCCTCGACTTTGGGCTCAGCCTTGTCTTCAACCTTCGCTTCTTTGGATTCGGCTTTAGGCTCTTCCTTGACTGGCTCCTTCTTGGCCTCATCCGCCTTGGCTTTGGCCTTGACCGCTTCCGTACCCCCGGAAGCCAGTTCCTCTTCACTCACCGCGCCCTTGACCGGTGGCAACTTGGTGCCAGCCTTCGGCATATCCGAGGTCGTCGACAAGGCGGGCGCCGTGTTCGGCGTCAAATCTAAACTTCGTACTTCAGCCATGATCTTCTCCTAGCCCGGTTAACCCGGTGTGTTGCCCGACGGTGCGGTCGGTACGCTTGGCCCTGGAATCCCAGGTGATTGGCCGTTAGGCCCTAATCCTTCCATCAGTGCGTTCACGCTCTCGACGAGCGTGGAAATTTGACCACCGACGGTTTTCTCAAACGAGGCTTCGGCTTTCTGCACGACTTGCAAAAGGCCAAGCTCAAATTTCTTGTTGATCGACTCCATTTCGATGGCTCGATCCGCTTGCTGATCGGTGAGCGCCTTCATCATCGCGGTGCGCTCCATCGTCATCTGCTGGATCTGCTGATTCATGCCTTGGATAAGCGCGGAAATTTGCGGCGTCATGTCCTTGGGGTCAGGCGCCAACAATTGCGGCGGCAAAGTCTTGGCGAGCCGAGCGGCAATTATCTCGGCACCAGGCCAATCGCTGTTTTTTGCAATTAAATCGGCGACCAGTTTCCCGCTCTCCGGTAGCGCCCGCGCGAAGTCCATCATCGATTCGGCCGCCTCAATCCGCTTCGTGGCATAGCTCGGTCCAATCGTGACCGTCACGCCGAACTTGCCCACCGTGGGATTGAAGGTCTTCTGCGTCTTCCCCGTCTCAGGATGCTTGCCTTCCATCACCGCTTTCGGCGCCTGCGGGTTTACGACGATCTGCTCTTCGGTATCGTCCTCGCGCAAGATGGTCATGATGCGCTTCGTGTCGATGATCTTCGGTATCAGGTCCAGCACAATCTCGCCGGCATGCTTCAAACTGCGCGACAGATTATCGACATAGTGAAACGAACCAATGTCGCTCGACCGGCGAATCTCTCTGAGTGCCCGCCCTGACTCGTCCACCGTGCGCTCTTGTAGCGTCGCATCGAAGCGGATGCCAGTAGTCGCCATCATGTCTTGCGCGGCGCCTTGCGCGGCATTCACTACGCCAGCAGGAACAGGGATCGGCGGTTGTCTCTGGGGCGGCGGTGCGGGCTTACCATTGACGTTCACCGACTTGTAGAGCAAGTACGGATACGACTTCGTGTTCGCTTGCTTCCACTGGCTTTCATGGCCCTCAACCTGGCCCTCCTCCATAATGAAGGGGGCTTTTGGTGCCAGCGCCAATTGTTCGGCTTCCGCTGTACGCCAATAATTTATCATCCGCTGCGCATCTTTCGCGTTGCGCACTACGCCGGAGGTCTTCACCTTGCCTTCGATATCGATCTCATCGCCGATCACCTTGATGATCGGTATCCACTTGCCCAGCCAAGGCGTTTCTTCCAGAATCTCAACCTGAGTCGCCTTGTACCATGTGCATTTCGGAACTTCAGTCTCGCGCTCTTGATCGATCTCCAGTTGCCCCGCATCGATCATCGCCTGGGCTTCTGGAACGATGTCCTCTTCGAAGCCTACCCAGCCGTTAGAGAGCGCGACGAGCGTTTTCTTCTCCGTGGTGATCTCGTAATACTCGACGATGCGAATATTGTCGTTATCAATCCAGTTCTTGTTCTCACCTGCCCCCGACATCACAAACGGCATCACCTGCGCGTCGGGCCATTGGTCTTCGAACTCATCCTTCGGTACGAGCTCGGTGACGAAGCCGAACTTGCAATCCGCTCCATCGGGTTCTTGATGGTCCGGATCCAGGTACACCGTGAACGGGTTTCGAATGCGCCGCCAGACGATCGTTTGATCGAATGTCGTCGGACTCTCTCGCTCAGTCAGAATACGAAAATACCCAACCCCGCTCGTCACCGCATCATTGAACGCCGTGTCATAGGCAATATCCGCATTCGATGCCCGCTCGAGGTATCGAATCACGCCGCGGTACATCTTCGCAGCTTCCACATCCCCGCGGTCTCCCACGGGGCTCACGTTGATTGACGGTCGATTCTGCCGCTGATCGTTGGTGATCTGGTGAATGAAGGTCGGCAGCTTGTTGACCGTCAAGCACGGTCGTCGATCATCCTTGCGGGTCGCCATCACATCGGAGGGCCACTGATCGCCGGCCACGAACTTTCGATCTTCCAATGCGGCCGCGCGAGCCTCCGATTCCCACTTGACGCAACGCTCGAAGCGCTTCACCAGCCGGCGTAGGACCTTCTCCTGGCGCTTCTTTTCGTCGCTGCGCTTGTCCTTCGGGCTGTTGGACTCGGACTTCTTGGGGGCGCGCTTCTTGCGGTCCGCATCGCCGTCCATGTCGATGGCCGGGAGTTTGTTCATTCCAGCATCGACCTTCGGCATTCCAGGCGGCTTGCCGTCATCCTTGCTCGTCAGGGAATTAGCCATCAGGGTGAATCTTTAGGCTTCGCTGGGTTTGCAGAGGCGGATCAGTTTGGTACGCATGTGGCTTGTAGCGTGTCGCTGGCCGGCCACGCCGCAGCGGAGCCAAGAGTGCGACTGTAGTTAGTGAATCCAGCCGAATTAAGCGCCGAGGAAGTTTGCTGAGTCGCATTGCCCGCCGGAGTCGTGACATCCGCAACACTGCATGACCAGCCGTTCCCAAGCGGTGCGCCGGTCGAAGTCGTGCAATTGCCCACAATCGTGCTAGGAGGTGAAGGCACCAGGTTCGTGAGCGGAATCGGAATCGTCGCCCCCACCCCACCCGGCGGCGTGATGTTGCCCGTCACATCGGCATAGGCGCCCGTGCCGACCAAAAGACCGGCGATCAGTGCAATAAGGAACTTCATGCGCTATTCGGCGAAGGAACTTCGCCCGCCGAGCAGTACAGTGAGGTCGTTGAACCGGCCCCAGAAACCACCGCCTGAATGTTCACGGGCGGCAGATAGAACACGCCGCCCCCATTGGCGGTGAGAGTCGTCGCGGTACCGGCCGCCAGCATCGTCAACTCATCCGCCCCCTGATACTTGAGCGTCACGGTTGCACCGCCCCAGGTGCCCACGCAGTCGAACACACCCATGCCGCCAGGCCAAAGCAAGATCGGCCCCGAGGGCTGTGTGCCCTGCTTCGGCGGATACAGTAAATTCAACCATGATTGCTGAGGTTGGTTCTGATTCTGCGGTACGGCAGCGCCGCATAGCAGCGTCAACGCGAGACCAAATAAGACACGTTTCACGTGGAACTCCTCACAACCTTTCCTGGGGGTAGTTTCATCTCGATCGCCTCCATCAAATCGTCCAACGCCTGCGCCTTCGCTTCTCGATACGCCTTGCCCTCACCACGGACCTCAACCCAATACTCTTGGAATCGGTTCGGGCTGTCGGGACGGGTATCGAACATGCTGATACGACTCACCTCGCAGTCAGTCATCGGCGAGTAGCAGCGGAATTCAGAGTAGGTGGGCGCTGTCATGTTGGAGCTTCCTGCGTCTATGTCGGCAAGGTTAAAGCGTTGAAACTTCGCGACTTTTACGCTCATGACCCCATCCATGCTTGACTAGCTTCCGTCGACAACGTGCTGCGCGTCGCATTGCGCTCTTCCTGCTTCGGCCGCGGTGCCTTCACTGGCTCGGCGAACGTGAGTGCCACCGCATCCCATTCGTCTGGGGACCGCTGGCCGCGCTGACGCATGTGTTCCTTGCTCTCCAAGATTAATCGTTGGTCGAGGTCGTATTGATATCCTGGGGCGCAGGCATCGGCCTGCAACGCGTCTTGGTCGGGAATATCGACACCAGCCTCTTGGGTAAGCCACTCACGCGAGGATTCCCATATCTCTGAGCGGCGGTTCTTCGGGCCTGGCTGCTTCGTGCCATCAGGCAAGTATTTGATCGGCTCGCGCGGCGCACCACCGAAGTTCACGCCGATCACGATCTTGTCGTACGGCGCACCCCACGCGACCAAAATGTCGAATGTCCCGGCACCAACCCCGCCCAAGTCAATGAACACCCGCTCCGGCTTGTCCACGTCGATCACTTGCTTGATCCAGTGCGCGCCCGCCACGGTATCCACCTTGTGACGGCTCTCGATCTTCTGCACCTTGCGGCCCTTGCGCCATGCCAGGCTGAACCGGTCATCCCCAAAACGGGCGGGGTCGGCACCAATAACCAGCGGCCCGATGCCTTCCACCTCGTTCTTTCTGGCCCGCACCACGTCCTCCGGTCTGATGAATGAGTCGTGACCGGTGAATTGGAACGCCTCTGTAGCGCTAGCCGGGTATTCCTGCTTGAACAGCGTAGGGTCCTTCAACTCCTGGATCTTCGCCCGACGCCAAGCCATCTGCTCCAAGTCGAGGCCGTACTGACTGGCGTGTTCCGTTTCCTCTTCGTCTAACTGGAATCCGGGCGGCGGGACGCGGCGATACTCCAGCGTCCAGTACCAAGGGATAAAGATCGCCTCGTAATCCCCCACGCCAGCCTCTGCCTGCTGCCAGCGCTCGTGAAACTCTCCCCCCACCCCATTACCGGTGGACTCCAGGATGATCTCCGTTCCTGGGAGGTCTGGGACGGCTTGCACCACGCCCGCGAAGTGATCTCGAGCATTCGCCCAGAACGCAACCTCCGAGCCATCGAAAAGCTGTACGGTCTTGGATCGCCCCACGGCCTTATTGCCGGCGGTGCCGACGCTATAGCCCGAATCTAGGATGTCGAAGTACAACTCTTTGGCGTTCGACGCGCCAGTCTGCGGCTTGAGAGGCGAGTGCTCGTGAAACCTCGCCACCATGTGAAACAGGTTATCCGTCGCGTCCTGCTCGTGCGTCAAAATGAAGGTCTGGACACCGCGAGTCAGCGCAGTGCGGTGGTAGAACCGCGAACTGACGTAGGTGCTGATCGTCGTCTGGCGGCCCTTGACGATGATTGCCCGGACCTTGCCAGTGCGCGCCTTTTGCGCCTCCAGCTGCTCGTGCAGGTACATTTGGGAGCGATTGAATTCTAACGGAATGATCTTTCCGCCCTTGTCCTTGATCTTCAGACACTTGCGAGCGAAGAGAGGTAAGAAGTCACGCAGTTGGCGAACCGCGTCAAGCCGCGACATTAATCGAGCTCGTCGAGCAACTTCTCAATCGTCACTGTTCCGCTATGCTTCACATTGTCAGTGAAAATCCCCAAGTGACGACCCAAATCAACCAAGGCCGCCCGCTTATCGTGGAATTTGATCTTGATACCTTCTTTCGTCTGACTGATCTCAGCAATCGCCGCTGCCGTCGAATCATCTACATCGCTGCTACCAATGAGCGCTACCCCGTTACCGATGAGGACGTTGCCGTCGGCATCCAGCACCGCTACTCCCCGGCCCCACTCAACCGCTTTGCGAATGTCGCTGAACCCGAGTTTGGCAAGTTCGGCCACAATCCGATCCTGCGTCACCTCAGTACGCTTCTCGCGTTTGGCCATCGCTAAAGCAATTGCTTCACTGACCCTACTTCTCGCTACAAGCCTCGGTCCTACCTGATCGGCGTTCTTGGCTTTGTACCCAGCACGGATAGCCGCCTGCGTGGCGTTGAGGTCGATCAGATATTCAGAAATGAATCGCTGTTGCTTGGCAGTCAGTTTGGTTTTGGCCATGTTCCACGCTTTTCATGGCTTAGGTGAGGGTCTGCCCATAGGTCATGGTTCATTCAATTCCCAAGGGAAATCTTTAGCCTGCCGTGCAAGATACCGTCGGCGCATTTCGGCGCACATCGGGCAATTTTCTATTGTACAGCATGGCCATTGGCACTTCGGCGGCTCACAAGATTCGGACGCCATACAAAAACTGCCGCGCGATCGGGCTGACGTAATCTTGGCGCGCCAGCTGGTGCCGCGTGGGCATCACCGCTTCCGCTTTCGCGCAAATCGTGTGAACGCTCGTTTGCGTCAAACCGAAGGCCAAGCCGATCAACTTCAACGTGGCGCCGGTTTTGCGCATTTCCACAATCCGCGCATCCCGCTCCGCGCGCAGAAGCGGCGATTTACGCTTCGGTACGAGTCGACAGCGGCCTTTGATGATTGCCGACAGCGTGCCGGTCGATAAGCCGAATTCCGCTCGCAAGTCGCGATACTTCGCGCCCGCTTGGCGTTTCGCAATGATCCTAGCGTTACGGCTCACTTGGGCTCGAACCACCACGCGATACCGAACCCTACGGCGATCAACACGACCGCTCCGAACCGCACCCAATTGGTGTAGTGCCACAGCACATCTTCCGGTGCCGGTCGATCATCGACTTCGTGCGCCCGCAGCCGCTCAAACTTTCGATCGTCCAACGGTTCGTCGGGCAGCATGGCAACTCCTCGGAGACACCAGAGTAAAAAAAGCCGCTAGATTCCGCGGCTTACAAGGCGATTCGCGAAGGGATATGCGAATCTCAGGGGGAAAAAACTATCAAGCCGCACGCTCCTCTCTAATTTCCTCGATCGCGAATACCTTGCACGTTTCATTCGGCTCATTCGCCGCCGAATTGCGCGCGATGATGACCGCGTTCTCGATGTGCGCGGCTTCAATCACGACATTGACCTTGTATAAATACGTCACCTGGAACTTCATACAACGTTGTCCTCGAGACGAATTGCGCGCTGAGCCTGATGGTTCCGCGCTGCGGAAATGCAGCGCCTGAATTGCTCGATTTCAAGCGCTGTCAGCATGCGAACGCGATACCGCGGATTGTGTGGAAAGGGATGAACGTACTGCGCTCCTGCATACTTTCCTACAGCACCAGGGCGCTTGCGCATTCCTACAGCGGTTTGTTCGGCGTGCGATTCCTACCATCGAGCCCATGCGGGTCGCGGGGAGCTGACGACTCAATCGGGAATTTGCTCTTCGTCGGGCGCGAGCCCGAGCCGACGCTGGTGTCTTGCTTGGCGCTCGATCCTTTGTCTGGTTGGGGCATGCTGGGAACGGGATGAAAGATGCTCATATCGGCATTCCTTGTGGGTGAAAATCGTTTCAGGTGTCGATCATTGAAATCATAGATCAAGCGCATCAGCGGCTCACTATCCGGCCAACTCGACTCGCGTTATACCAAACGGTAATTTGGCAGAATCGCGCTNNCTTCAACCGGCGTTGGATCGGCGGCGATCGTGCGCAGCAGTTCATCGACCATCGGCTTGAGGTCCTGCTGCTTCAAGTCATCCAGCGGCTTCTCTAAGTCAGAATCTCGCAATCTAAACCGAATCGAGTGCCGACCCGCATCAAGGCGAAATAGCATTTCTTCCTTGTATATATCGAAACTGGTAAAGCACACGCCGTGCACGTCGCCAAGCATCACGCAGAGTTCTCTCGCAACAATATCTGGCGGTAACAGATAATTCTGGCTCATTCGAGCACCATATGGACACTTTGCCAATTCAGGATTCTAAGCCTGGGCGCTCCAGGCGGGGTTGAGTGTCCATAACGGCTGAAAGCCACCCGTTCACCCACCTTGACCGGCATCGCCTGCCTACGGCCTTTAGCGTCGAATTTACCGGGGCCGACGGCTAAGACTTTGCCGATGCTCTGCCGCGCTTCCTCTTTCGGCTTCAAGAGCGCAATGCCGCCCGGGCTCATCGAGGGTTCGTCCTCGACTTCGACCACGATTAGGTCGCGGGTGGGGCGAAGGTTCACTTGACCACCGCCAGATGCCGCGGCACCGCCTTTTGATCGGCATAGGGGCGGCAAACCTCATTCTGCGCTAAAATGTACTCTTTTGGCGCGGCGGGCGCAATAGGCTCAAATTCCACAAAGCCATCAAGGCGCGAATTGACGTACCACTCACTACGGTCCAAGCGTCGGCGCAAGGTGTGCCGGTCCATTCCCAAAACAATCGCTTTATCCTGCACCGTCCCGCCCGTCGTGTAGAACTTAATGAGAATGATTTTCATGTCCTTTGGCGTTGTGCAGATGATGTGGTCGATTTCCTCGATGTGCGGCGGCATGTACTCGGCTCGCTGCGCACCACGACCAAACATCGCCTTGAACATGCTCCCAAGTGATGGCTCACCACCGCAAGCCCACTTCCCCCACTCCCGTAATCGATGCCGCGTTTCAACGATCATGCCAGGGCCTCCGTTAGACGTTCTGCGTGCAAGTAGCGCTTAGCGTTTTCTGGTTTAATCGGCATGTATTGTCACCCGCTCCGGCTGCAGCAACGTGCGCCAGTCCCACTCGACGATTTTTCGCTCATCGCCCGGGATTTTACGCAACGCCGATTGTCCCGCGCAACATTCCTGCCCGTTGAGAATACAGCGATACCAGTGACCCTTAAGGTGATATTCACAATTGCCACGCCATCGAAAGGTATCTTGCCCAGATACTCTACGATCCCACCGCGAGCACCGATCCCGATGTCGCCCGATAACTCGACACTTTGGTTGTGGATAACCTCGATGAGGTCGCCTACGGAAAATTTAATCATGCCGCTTTACCTCCAGCGGTTTCGCCGTAAATGCGTCCGCTTCCTTCAACCGCTTTCCCATTCGCTCGAGCCGCAGCGCCTTATTGTCGGTGAGCAGAACTCGACAGTCCTCGCACAGCTTGCGCATGCGGCGGAACAGAGATTCACGTTCACGCTCCCAATTGGCGCGATCCTTGCCCATCTGCGCCACGACTTTTTCCAGCAGCTTGAGGCGAGATTCGAGGCTAGGCTTTTTCATGGAACACCTGCGGGTTTGGCTTGTTGGTCATGGTCCGGCCTGATCCAGTCCAGGCACTCGGGGCAGGTGCATAGACTTGCGTCACGACAGACATCATCATCCGGCCCGACGTAGCCGCAGATAGGTACTGGCAGTACGACCGATTTTGGGTTTGTCGAAAAGTGCATGTGCATTATTTGGGCTCCGCGGCGGATTCGGCAGTAGGCAGAAGGTTCGCGCAGACCTTTCGGAACCGCGCACGGTCAGCCGGACTCTGCAATCGCGATTCGTGAGAGTAGGTGCGCAGCACTTCCTCTAGGTCACGACAGCGAGCCGCGTAGAGTCGCGCCGTGCGCTGCATATCGTCGAACTCTTCCTGCAAGGACTCGACCACCTCTTCGTCGGTCGCCCCGCAGTCGCTGAGCCTATTTCTCGCCATGACGCACCTCGGATTTTGACGTTGTTGGCGCGACGTACATTTTGCGGCCCTTTGGGGACGCGCTGATCTGCACTTCATGATGGGCCGTCTTGATAAGGATCGTATGAAATCGATCATCACTACACAATCGCGTAACCTCGAACGGCCCGAACTTAAATCCATACTGTGTTAGCTCACTCATTTGGCTTTCTCCCGCTTCTCACACTCTTGCATCGCCACTTTAGCCGTCACGAAATTACCGACGAGATAACTGCGCGGTGTCGAATATCGCCATGCCGACCAGGATTGAATACCCCACAATACGCGGTAGTAGCTGCCGGGAGAATTGTTCCATCGGTAACCGTGAGCGGAGTCGGCGAGCCAGGTCATGCGTCTCTCTTTTTCCGCGATGCTGATCCGGTTTCATTCCGACGATCCTCAAATGACAAATCGCTGTACGTCTGCGTTGCCTTGCGATAAGCGAGCTTTGCCATACCGATGCGCCCTATCTGGCGAAAGCGTACTTTCTGCACGTGAATCTCGACTGGTGAGTGTTCATTCCCAAAATCCCGCCATACCGAAAGTCCATTATCTGCCTTGTTGCGCCAATTTGCTGAGCCCGAAATATCGTAAAGCGTGGGGATCGGATATTTACCGTCTTCCTTGTAGAGTTTGGCCGGATGGGCCACGATCCAAACGTGGACGCTATGCCGACGCGCAAACTGTCTGACGCGCCGTAAAACTTGGCCGATGTAGATCGTTTCCGTCATACTCTTGGCAATCTCGTGCTCAAGTTCATTCCATGGGTCAATAACAAGCCCGCGTATTCCTTTACGCAGCACGAGCGCCTTAGCTTTCGCTAATACCATATCGATCGTCCATTCCGCATCGTCGGCCGGCAGAATCCATGACATGTGCTCCTGCAGCCATTCCAGGCCGATATCCAGCGTTTCCCGATCCATCCGCTGAGTTAGACCGTCGTTGAAGGGATAGCCCGCATATTTTTCCACCATGCGACTCATGTGATCTTCGAGTGGCTGATTTTCCGGACTAAAGATCGCGAAATTCCATCCGAAATGGCCAGCTAAATTCACGATAAGCGCATCGAGCCAATTCGATTTTCCAGAATTTGGCATGCCAGTAATGACGGTAAATTCCCCTGGGCGCACGGTATAAAATCGGTCTAGTTCGGCCCATCCTGTCTCGACGCCCTTCTCCCATCCGTTTTCGTACAAGTGATGAATTTTCTCCGAAAGATCCAGCACGGTGAACACGCCTTCGATCGGTAGCGGGACAGCCGCTTTGATGCAATCGGCCAGGGCGGAAGCGCCATGTAATTTCAAAACGTCATTCGCATCCTTGCAGTCCACCGGCCATGCCACGCGCTTGCACTTCTCCCGCCCTAGGCGCCGCGCTAATTCATCTTCGAGGCGCTTGCCAGGGGCGTCATTATCGACGGCTAGAATCCATTCCTGCACGGTCTCAAGGGTCTCCGCATCTGCATCCAAGAACGTGAACTTGCCAGAATAGTTTTTTGAATTTTCTGCCGGCGCTCCATCTGGGACAGAAACACAAGATATAAAACCCGCGACCTCAACCGAAAGCTTATCCNNCACTTCACCCTCGACAATCACGCAGCCGGCAGGATCGATATCGTTGAGTCCATAAAGCACGCGCTCCGCGCCCGTCTCCATGCGAAAGTTTTTATCCTTGTCCCGATACTTTGCGTTGATGAACTCGGTACCGCGAAAGTACGGAAAGGCAATCGCCGACACATGATCCTCGACCTGGGGCATGTAAACGTTCGCTGTGCCTACCTTGTTTCGTTCAAGTACAGATTTCGGAATACCGCGGCGCCCGAACCATTCGATGAGATTTGATTCGCGCTTCTCGGCAATCGGGGCCGGACGGCGGTGGGTGGGCTTGTTCCAGGCCGGATTGTAGTTTCGTGAGCCCTCAAGCAATCCCCCGGAAAAGCCGCAATGCGCGCACGAAAAAACGCCCTTCTCCACGTTCACAGACAAGCACTTGGCATGCTTCTTTTTTCGAGTCGCGGAACATTGCGGGCAAGTGACGTCGATCTCGCCCGACGCGCCTCCTGGAAGCGTGATATGGAAATCTGCCCAATTTTTCAAACGACCACTCCGCGTTCCTGGGTGGCTTTGAGGAAATAAGTTTTGGGTTCTGCCGGTGGTTTGGTCGCCATAGACCCTAAGATCTCACCCACCTTTTCTTGCCCGACGCGCTTAATGGCTAACCCGATTATTGAACCAGCGTCCGTTCCGAGAATGCGTTTACCTAAATCCCAGAGCGCCTGCCTTGGGTCATCCCCATTGAGCCGCGAAGCGGAAGATCGGCTCTTAGATCCTTGATCCTTGATCCCTTCCTTGATCCCTTCCCTAAGAGACAGCTTTTCCTCTACGACTGCTAGGTGAGGACTCGGTGAGGACTCGGTGAGGATTAAGTGAGCATTGGCCGAGGGCTCATATAGTGGTATCTTTGGTTTGGCTTTATTTTCTACTTTCTGATGTTTACTGAAACCCTTGATATGCAAGTACTTACGATCCAACACTTCATATTCGATGAACAGCCCTACCCGAATCAGTTCGAGTACCAGGGGTTCGCAATCAATTGCGTCGTATGGAAAGACTTGAGCCTTGAGTTGCTTCGCCGATCGGTCGAGACCCCCCTCGTCATCTGCGAAGTTCAAAGAGCCGATGAGGAGTAGCCGAGCGCTCACCGAGCACTCCCCTACTCTTTCGTCCGTCCAGAATTCGGGTTTAACAGTTCGAATGCGAGCCATCAACTGGACTTCGTGAAAAGACTCAATAGCCAATTTGGAAGGTACTTCGCAAAACGGCGAATCCACCACGAATAGCGGGAATCCGATTCGGCCGATCCGTCCGTATTCCAATCCCTCATGTGATCCGCCGCTCACGTTCCATCCTCAAAATCCGCTCCGGCGACCGCACGCGAACCAGCCGCGCCATCTGCTCCCAATACACGCTTTGCTCGGCGGGATCACTGCTCCGCAGCATGCATTCATAGGCCGTGTCGATTTGCATTTCCAGCGCCTCGTCAGAAACGCTTGACTTTTCTGGAGCAGCCATTTTAAGCCTCAGCGGTTCGACGCTTTTTTGACACTCTTTCGTAGACCATGCGACGCTGGAGCCCAAGAGCAGCGAGGATTTTCTTTCCGGGTGCGCGGCGGCCAAGCAACACGTCAGAAAGGTACTGCGGGCTAATTCCCAGAGATTTTGCGGCTTCTGTCTGTGAACCCGCGTCCACAATTCGTTGTAATTCTTCGATTGGGTTTTCCATGACCCTGAACTATACGCGAAAAAATATTTTCCGCAATATAGCGGAATGGAGTTGACACGTCCGCAGATATGCGTACTATAGCCCCCATGTTCACAGGAAACCCGCCAATGACCACCCTACGCGACCTCGCCATCGACATCGGTCTGGCGCTGCTGATGTACGCAGCGCCAGCGCTTGCAGTGCTCGCAGCGCTCGCGCTTCTTGAATGGATGATGCCGTCATGAACCTACGCTGCATGACCTGCCAATCCGTCTTCCGCGAGGCCGACGCCATCGGTGACCTCCATTGCCCCGAGTGCTACGGCACGCAGTTGTGGGAGACCACCGCAAAGACTGACGACCAATTGGCCAAAACCGATGCGGACGCGAATAGCGCCGAACTCGAAGCCGTAGCACGTCGACGCATTGAAGCGCGAGGCATTGCGGATGAGCTGGTGGACGTGCTGCGCGATGTGATGGGAGGTGTGCGGTGAGCATGGATTACCCGAATCGCGAATACTGGCTGGCCATCCGCAAGACGTTGCCGCGTCCAGTTCGATATATATGGGAATTATATAGATGACTCCCT
>QGNH01001605.1_pt1 | contig 15425 bp, 16 predicted proteins | sample 1735481 | NCBI WGS metagenome assembly QGNH01 (sample SAMN09239004, study PRJNA386568) | Viral metagenome, whole genome shotgun sequencing project. | reverse complement strand
TTGACTTGAGCGGCGGGAACTACCTCGCTGTCGCGCCGGCGTTCGACACGATGATGGCTTTGCCGTCGCTGATCGTAGGCAGGGATACCTGGGTGTCTTTCGATAATTGGGCGAATGTCTATTACCCTCCCAATGATCTCCAGGGCCAGCAGCGGGGAGGGATGGAGGTATGCGGTTTGCTGCCCACGGCTCCTTACTGCGGGGCGTTTTATCAGGCCCTGCGCGCCCGCAGCGACTACACCTCGGCAATCTGGGGCGCCACGGGCGGCCAGTTTGTGCCCTGGTATTACACGTTCAACGACCCGACAATTTCCGCCTCTTCTCTGGCCACAAGCCAGATGGTTTTTAAAACGCCAGATTTCTCGGCGGCGCAATGCGCAAGCCAATTTCCGTCGTCCGTTTGTCCGGCGAATCAGATCTTTCAAGGGGCAATCAGCAAATCGGACTGGACCTCAACAGCCTCTCAAATGATGATTCGAGCCGGGTACGTGTCCTACGGGCAAGATCATTCCGGAGCGGAGGGCTACGAAAGTGGGTCTTACCATCTCTTTCGCAACGGCAAGTACCTGACTGCGGGCGATGCGCCTGGGGCCTCATACATCCTGGACGGGGAAAACACCATCCTCATCGGAAGTTCGAGCAACTGGAACCAGGGGACCGGCTTCGCGCCGATCACCAGGTGGGCAGGAGCCGACTTCACGGGCATTCCAGGCAGCGCCTATGCCTATACGATGATCAACCTCGCCCCGTCGTACACCTCGGGAGCCAACGTCACCGCCGCCAGCAGAGAGCTGATCCAGTCGAAGCCGTCCTCCCAGCAGGATTACGCGCTGGTCTACGACTACGTGGCGCTGAGCAGCGGCGCGGCGATCAACGCCTACCACCACTACGCGCTGAACTTCGGATCTTCGAGCAATGTGACATACACGAACGGCGGGCTCACCGTAACGAACAACCAGACCAGCGCGGTGCTAAACACGGCAATCTTGCCCGTTACGGGAACAAATACCATCGCGACGAACAACACCTACTCGGACGCCAACGGCAACACGGTGCGCGTTACCTCCTGCCCCGAGGGCGCCAACAGCAGCACATGCAGCACCACGGCGACATCATTCGAGGAGATCAGCATAGAGCAGCCGATCAACGGCGGCTCCGGCTCGATGCCGACACTCACCCAGCCGGCATGCACGGGGACTGGCGGGAACTGCGCGGCCGTGCAGATCGCGGACTCGGGCGAACCGAGGGTTATCGCCTTCGGCCGCCAGGGCGCGCTCCTGACAGGTGCCACCTTTACCACCACGCATTCCGGTACCGCCCAATACATCTTGAGCGGTTTCAGCGGCAGCCGCAGCGTCACCGTGGGCGGCACGGCGGTAACTGGAAGCCCCTTCGCGGTAGTCGCCGGCGACACCACGATTGAATTCAGCTCGACCGCCGGCGCGGTAGTCGTGTTCTAGCGACCGTCCTCCCGCCGCGCTATTCGCGGCAATAGCAATACCCAAGATTGAGGCCAGCGGTGGCCCATGCACTCAGCAGAATACGCCGCGCTCATCCCCAAACCCATTGGAGTAACACCACAGCCATGCCCGATCTCAACGAAGAACTGGATGTCCTGGACACGGAAGATTTCCGCGCTTTCATGTCATCCCGCGACGCCGCCGACACGACGGAGCCGGAAGTAGAAGCAGCGCCCGCGGTGGGCGAAGAAGAGACACCGCCATCCGAGCCGGCCGATGAAGCCGACCAAACTGCCGCGGAATCGGAAACCGAGGAAGACGAGGAGCAGGAAGAAGTAGAGGAAACCCAGGGAGCAAAACCCCCCGTTGCGCGCAAGGAAACCAAACTTGCCAAACGCATGCGGGAACTGACCGGCGAAATCAAGGGGCTCAAATCGCAGCTCGCCGCGCAGGCACAGCCTGCCGATGCTGACGAGGAAGTCACGGAGGAAGTAGTGTCCTCCCCGGTAGTGGTGGCGAAGCCGGCCGAAGAGGCCGTGGCGCCGAAGCTCTCGGACTTCGAGGACAACGAAGAAACCGGACAGTCCGCCTGGGACCAATACGCAGTGGCAGACAAGGCTTTCAACAAAGCCGAAACAGCGAAAGCAATCGCCGCGGCCCTGACAGCGCAGAAACAGGCGCTCGATCAGGAGCACGTCGCGAAGGAAGCGGAGACAGCCAAGGCCGCGGCGCAAGCCGATTGGAATAAGGCAGCCTCCCGTTTCGCCAACTACAACGAAGTGGTGCGCGCCGAGGTGCAAATCTCGCCCGCCATGGAAGTGGTCATGCGGATGGACCCCGAAGTGGGAACCGAGCTGGCCATGTGGTTGGGAGCGCATCCCGAGGAATCCAAGGCCATGGCCACGGAAACCCTGGCGGCCAACGAGAAAGAGTGGCCAACCGCCCTCTCTCGCGCCGGCATGAAACTCGGAGCGATCCACGCCAAGCTGACGCCACCCGCCAAAACCGCCGGAACTCCTAAACCGGCAGTCAAAGGCGCACCTGAGCCAACCCCCAAAATCAAGACCGTAACCAGCGCTTCTCGCCCTCCTACCCAGATCCGTGGCGGCGCGGCGGTGCCTAAGTTCGACACGCTCGACGAGGCCTCCGCCAACGACTTCGGCAAATGGAATAAGCAGCGCGAGAAGGAGCTTGCCACATCCGGCAAAAGGTAAGACAACGTGGGCAATACCATTCTCACCCCGCAGGTGATCACCAACGAGCTTCTGCGGCGGTTCAAGAACAACCTCGGCTTCGCCCGGGTAGTTCATCACGAAGATTACAGCGAGCACTTCGCTAAACCCGGCGCCAAAATCGGCGACACGCTTTCGCTCCGCGATCCCGTGCGCTTCGCCGCCACCCCCGGCGCCACCCTGGTAGTCCAGGACGTCGAAGAGCGGAAGATCCCGCTGACCATCAACACGCGGTATCACTCCGCGTTCCAGTTCGATTCTCAGGAATTGACCTTGTCGATCGACCGGATCGGCGAGCGTTACATCGAAGGGACCGCCGTAGCCCTGGCCAACCGCGCCGAGGTCGACGGCTTGACCCTCGCCTATCAGCAGACCCCCAACCTGGTCGGTACTCCCGGTGGAGTGCCCACGGGCTCCACGGCTTTTGCGACGTACCTGTCGGCTTTCGAAGCCCTGGACCGCAATGCCTGCCCCTTCGACGGGGAGCGCTTTATCGTGATCACGTCGAAGTACCAGACGCAGATCATCGACACCTTGAAGGGCTTGTTCCAGAGTTCGGAACAGATCAAACGGCAGAACGTAAAAGGCCGTATGGGCGACGGCGCGGGTTTCACCTGGCTGCTCGCGCAGAACATCCGCACCGCGACCCTGGGCAATTATGGCACCCCGACCATCAACGGCGCCAACCAGCTTGGTACTTCGCTCAACCTGAGCGGCTTCCAGGCCTCGCAGTTTGCCCTCTACGCCGGCGATAACTTCACCATCGCGGCCAATTACGCGCTGAACCCGATCTCGGGAGATATCCTGAGCGATCTGCGCCAGTTCACCGTGTTGAACTCCGCTACGGCGGATTCGAGCGGTAACCTCACGGCGAATATTTACCCGGCGATCGCGCTCTACGGCGACCCCTCCAAGCCGAATCCCTACGCCACCTGTTCGATCAGCCCCGCCACGGCCGTGGCCTTGACCTTCTACGGCAACAACGCCCTGGGCGGCGTGATCAACAGTTCCAGCGTGCTGACCACCGCACCCACCCTGTCCCCGCAGGCTCTCGCCTTCCACAAGGAAGCGTATGCCTGGGCCTGTGTGCCGTTGACCCTGCCCCGCGCCGTCGAAATGGCCAAGCGCGCCACGGATCCCGACACCGGGATGTCGATCCGCACCGTTTCGCAGTACGACGGTGTCAACGACATCTTCTTCACCCGCGCCGACGTGATGTACGGCTGGGTCGCGCCTCGCCGGGACTGGGGATGCCGCATCGCCGGCTAACAAGCCCGGCTTGAGACGGGCGGGCCGGTAGCAGCTATCGGCCTTTCCCCTTTCACACCAAGGACACCAAACTCTATGAAAAACATCCGCAACCTTTTCGTTTGCCTCTTCGCTGTGGCTACCCTGGCTTTCTCCCAGACCGTCACCACCAGCACCACTCTCGCCACCGCCATGGGCGCGCGCGAGTCGACCATCACTCTCACCAGCTCGACCGGCGTTCTCGCCCAGGGCGTCAACAACCAGGTCATGACCGCCGGCTATGTCGACCGCGAGTACTTTGAGATCATCTCGAACGCCAACTCCCTCGGCACCGGCAATATCTGGAACATCCGGCGCTTCGGCGGCCTGGGTGCGCCCGGTAGCGTGAATTCCCAGCATCTGTCGGGCGCCACCGTCTGGTTGAGCGTTCCTGGCACCTTTGACCAGGGGCCTAACGACCGCGTGGGCTCTTGCGCCAACGTGACGTTCCAGTATCTGCCGCTCATCGAAGTGCGCAGCGGGAATGTCATCACGTGCAACCCCAACAACAAATACAGCCCCGTGGGCGTCGGCTCGTTCTGGGTTCCTCCCACTTCCTGCACCGGCGTCCCCACCACGCTGACTCAGACCACCACGTATCCGTCCATCGGTACCATCCTGTTGCCCGTCATGAAGAGCATCAGTAACGCCGCGGCCGGCACGCTGTCGGTTACCTGCACCTTCGCGATCCCGACCAGCGTATCGGCGTTGAGGGGGGCCATGATCCAGGACGTCACCATGTTCCTGGCATCCTCAGGTACCGGCTCCGGTGTAGTTCCCACCAGCATGGGCGTTCCCACGCTGGGCACTATCACCTTCCCGGCCGCCGCATTGACGCAGACCGTCTCGCCCAACGCGGCCGTCGCGATCGGCGGGACCGGCACCCTGACCGGCGGAGGTGTCACCGGCACGAGCGGCTTTATGACCGCCGTGACCACTGATGGCACGTTCTACACGATCAAGGCGACCTTCGCCTCGGCGATCGACCTGTCGACCGACCTGCGCCTTTTGCAATTCGTGCAGCCGGTTCTTCAGTCGGCCGCTTCGGTCACGACCCTGTTTACCCCCGGCCTGCTGGTGCATTATTATGCGCCGCTGCCGTATTAGCTTCTCCTAAGCTGGGGCGGCTCCTCACCAGGGGCCGCCCCGATTTTTCACCTGTTCCGCACACCCGTTCCCCACCTGTATTTCCCAAAGAGGATTTCCACTCCATGACCAATACCCTGGTGCCCAACGGCGCCATCAAAGGCCCCACTCGCGACGAAGCCGAAGGCAGAGGCCGCGTTTACGTCCACCAGCCCTATCCGGCGGTCCGTTACCATCCGGACGGCCGAGTCCAGCACGTGGCCGATGCCGCCGCCGACCGGCTGCTTCCCGCGCCCTGGCAGAGCGCTCCGTTCGCGCAGAAACGGCCCACGGCGCCTCCGCCACCCGACCCCACCCCGGATCAGCTTAAGCAGGCGATCAACGAGTTGAGAGCGGAGCTTGGCCGCCAGCGCGACAACAACGAAGCCCTTGCCAAAGAACTCGAAGGTTCGAAGGCCTTCGCGGCTGAGCGCGTGATCGAGCTGATGGATCTGCGCGCCAAATGCGTTCCCGTGGCGCATGAAGATCCCCAGCCCGAACCCGAAGCGGACGGCTCGCACCGCAAGCCATTCAAGAACAACCGCAAGCAATAGGAGCACTCCATGGCCGCAGAACCCGCCTCAATGTACGGCAACGATGTCATCAATTACGCCCTCACCCTGCACGGCATTCTCTACGTGGGCCAAACGCCCGGTGCGAATGCCCTGCTGATGTGCCAGACGGCTCTGAACAACCTGCTGGCGGAGTGGAACGCTCAGGGCCTCGCGGTCTTCAGCGTAGTGCTGGCATCCTACGCCCTGGCCAGCGGCACGGGCACGTACACCCTTGGCGGCTCCGGAGGCTCCCCCAACCTCAGCACGACCCGCGCCGAGAAGGTCGAAGCATGGCGCGTTCATGGCTCGATTGCCGGCAGCGACGGCGGCAAGCCGCTAAGCGCGGCGGATTTCGAAGCGGCCCGCATCAAGCTCGATGTGACAGCTTCGGAAATGGGCATTCTGCCCACGGCAGGGCTGGCGGGCACCCGCGTCAAGATCCTGAACTACGACGCCAATTACGCAGGCAGCCCGCCCCAAGGCACCCTCACCCTTTACCCTATCCCCACTTTCTCCGGCACGGTGACGCTCGACCTGTGGACCTGGGACCAGCTCGTGGCTATCAGCGACTTCTCGGGCACTGCCCTGGCGTTTCCACCGGGCTATCTGAAGGCCATCGCGTATAACCTGTCTCTCGACCTGGCGCCGCTCTTCGGCCGGCCGATCGACCCCGGCGTGAAGATGATCGCCGACCAGTGCAAGGCCACCCTCGGGGGCACGAATATCAGCGAATTGACGCGCCAGGATCCCAAGACAGTTCCGCCGGCGGCGAGGTAATTCATGGCCACCTTTGGCGATCTCTTCCGCAGTTCCTTCCGCTGCATCGGCCAGCTACTGCCCGGTTTCGGCTATGCCTCCGATGAGCTGACGGACTGCATGTTCGTGTGCAACGCGATGCTGGACGCCTGGGCGGCCGACGACCTCAACGCCCCCTGGACGCTGATCCAGTCTTTCGCCCTTACTGCCGGTATTGGAGTTTACACCGTGGGCCCGGGGGGGACATTCAACGGCGTGCGCCCCACGAGACTCGAAAAGGCCACGCTCGTGGTATTGACGAATCCGACTCAGCCCTTGCGGCTGGATCTCGATATCCTCGACGCCACCCAGTGGCAATCGATCAACCTGCAACTGACACAGAGCACGCTCACCCAAAAGATCTGGTACAACCCGACCAACACCATCGTTTCCCCGAATACGACCGGCTGCGGAACGGCGAACTTCTGGCCGGTGCCGACCGAAGCGGACAAAGTAGAACTTACGTCGCACCAGCCCCTGGCCAATATTTCGGGGATCATCACCACGGATTCGACCGCCTTCATTGCGCCCCCTGGCTATCTGGACGCGGTGAGATACAACCTGGCGGTGAGACTGGCGCTCGAATGGAATAAGCCGCTCAAAGAAGGAGTGGTTGCCCTGGCCATGGAATCGCTCGCGGTCATCCAGCGACTCAACGCGACTACTCCGATGATGGACTGCAATCCAGGAGTCATGCCGATCAGCGGGCACAGGACTTCATGGTCCAGATTGACCGGGGACTAGGATGCCCGACTTTAATTCTATTCGTGCCGGCGATCGGGTAGTGGTAGATCCCGCCTGCCTCTGGCGGGAGGGGAGCCACGTCTTTCAGCAGGCGATGCGCGAAGTGCTGGGGCACGTCGGCGTCGTGAAAGGCTTCGGAAATCGCGCCGCTAACGTGTGGTTCGAGGATCTGAAGACCGGGTTGTATTTGGAGTACGACCAGTTTCTTGTGGTGGAAAGTTAACCGGCGTTTTCCCCGCCTTCACGTAGTCGCAGGTACCAAGCCCCCACGCGGGCACTGCGGCTACCAGTGATGGTGACGCGCACGTGACTGAACTTTTGTCGCAGGTACCAAGCCCCCACGCGGGCACTGCCGCGCTCAAACCTCAATTCTATGCCCCTCGAACCCATGCCCGGCTTTTTAGCTCCAGCTTATAGTCTGGCGGCCCCGGCTGCGTCGTGTCAGCGAGTGCTCAACCTTATCGCTGAAATCACGGCCAACGAGAGCACTGGGGAACCTCAAGTCGGGTATTTCCGGCACTCGCCTGGCCTGGCCTACGTCAGCCAACCCTCCGGCGGCGCCGCCTGCGTCCGCGGCATGTGTCAGGCCGGCACCCCGCTGAACCCGCTCAATGGCAGCGGTGGCACGCTGTTCGCGGTGATTGGGCAATACCTGTATCAACTGGACAGTACCGGCGCACCCACCAACGGAATCAGTCCCAACGCCTATCGCGGCAGCGTTGACGCTACGGGAGGTCCGTACACATCGCCCGCCATCCTCCTGCCAAATGGGAATCAGTTGGGTATCGTCTGCGGCGGGCAATTCTGGTGCGATAGCGGAGCGGGGCCGGCGGCTTCGACCTTCCCTCCCTTCACCTACACAGATATCGGCATCGGCTGGGGCGGCCAGTGCAATGTCACTCACCGGACTGTGACTTGGCTCTCGGGTCCCGCTTTCAACGGAGGAATGATTGGGGCCACTATCAGCGTCAACGGATCCAACAAAGTCGTGGCGTCAGTGCAAAGCGGGACGCAGTTGAACTTGACGACAAGTGTTACCACGGCCTCGAATGTAACCTATTACGTGGCCAGCAGCTATCTCCTCGCCACCAGCATCGCTTACCCATTCGCCCAGGCGGATGTGGGAACCACCTTGACCTTCACGGTTACCGGCGCGTTCACAACCGCAGGGCCGTTCACTATCGCCAGTGTTGACGCCTACGGCAACGCAACGTTGACGGGCACCGGTTCGCCGGCGGGATCTACCGGATACGGCTCAACCGGCGGTGTCGCCAACCAATCCGGCCTCAATGTCGCCGCGGGCACGGGCACCTTCCTTGACACCTTCTTCATCGTCGCGCCCAGCAACAACAAACAGATTTACGTCTCGGCACCCGCTGACGGTACCAACTGGGACAACGGCGACTACGCGACCAAGGAATCTTACCCTGACAATATCGGCGCGCTTCTGGCCGATCACCAGGAACTGCTGGTCGCCGGCGAGACGCACTCCGAAGTCTGGCAGGCCCCTAGCGCAAATCCCATTTTCCCCTTCCAGCCCAATGAGAGTCTGGCCATGTCCATCGGGATCGCCGCTCCTGCCAGCCTGTGCTCCCTGCGCGATGGCCCGGTGTGGATCGGCGCGTCACTGCGCGGGCAGCCCGTCGCCTACATGGCCCAGGGCTTCGTGCCGCAACGCATTTCGACGCATGCCATGGAGCAGGTGTGGGCAAGCTATGCCATCTGTTCCGATGCCACGTCGTTCATTTACGAACTGGACGGCCACGAATTCTGGCAGATCAGCTTCCCGACGGGCGATGCGACGTGGACTTACGACCGCACGGCCAGCATGCAGTTCGGCAAGGCCGTATGGTCGCAGCTTGAAAGCCCCGCCTTCACTTACACCGACCTCGTGATCAACGGCACCACCAACACCAAGATGACCAGCACCGCGCAGCCCTTCGGCTCCGAAGCCGTGGGTGCGGTATTCCAGATCACCGGCGGCACGGGCTTCACGCAGCAAACCGTGACGATTCTGTCCGTGACTTCGAACGTGGCCACGGCCAGCGCTCCCCTGGGGGCGACCAGCTCCACCGGAGGAACCGGTGTCGAGTATCACCGGCACAGGGCGAACTGCCACGCCTACGTTTTCGATAAGCATTGGGTCGGGGACTACACCAACGGCAATATCTACACCTTGTCCGACACGGTCTACCAGGACAGCGGCCAGCAGATCCGCCGCATCCGGACGCTGCCTCACCTCAACGCCGGCAGGCTGCGCCAGTTCTTCCTGAAGTTGCAGCTAGACATGGCAACGAGCTCGACTCCGCTGACCGTTCAGGTTGGTTGGAGCAATGACGGCGGCGTCACCTGGGTCTACCCGCCCGACTTCGTTTACACCACGAGCGGCGCCACCAGCACGAATCTCGACCGCGTCTCCTTCACACAATTGGGCTCCGACGACAACCGGGTCTTTTCCGTCTCGGTTACCGGCAACGCGCCAGTGGCGCTCATGAATCTCTTCATCGACGTTTTGCAGGGGATCTCGTAGTGTCCATTCCCATCCGCTCCCCCTTATTCGACGGCTCCGGCGCTCCCGGCGGCCCCGCTGCCATGCAATCGCTGGGCAACATCAGCAGGCCCTGGTTTGGATATCTCTCCTCCCTGGGACCGGCTTTAAACGGAGGCCTCAGCAGCACCGCGACGGGCATGGGCGTGAATACCGGCAGCGGACTGAAGACCACCAGCAACGTGGTGGCGCTGAATTACGGCGCCGGCCTGGCGGATGACGGCAGCGGCGCGGCGACGATCCTGGCGGAAGGGCCGCTCTATCTCGATATCAGCAACAAGCTGAACCTGCTTTACAACGCCACGAACTTCTCGCTCGTCGGAGGCGGTCCGCCGTACACCTTCACGGTGAACGAGATCTCGGTCGCCAATCTGATCGCGGGTACGGCGCTGTTCACCGGCACGGCGGTCTTCGCTTATACGAGTACCGGGCCGTTCGTGGAGGTGGGCTCCGCGGGCGCGATCTTCGGCGATAACCTTGCCGCCCCGGTGGCCACCGTCACCATCGCATCGGGCGGCGCGACCATGGCGGTTGCAGCGCCGGCATACGCGGCAGGAACCACCTACGCCATCGCCGCCACGGTCATCTACACCGATGGTGTTACCTACTATTCGCTGGTTGCCTCGAACACCGGCAACACGCCGAGCAGCTCGGCCACGAAGTGGCAGCCGATCAATCCGGCCTACGCCTCCGGTACCACCTACGGGCAAGGGGCGCGGGTGTTGTCCAGCGGCGTTACCTATGTTTCCCTGCAGGCCGCGAACACCGGCAACACGCCGGCCAGTTCGCCCACCTGGTGGACCCCGGCCCTGGTAGCGGGATTATCTCTCACGGCTCCAGGCGTCGGAATCTACGGGCCATCCGGCTCGCTGACACAGACGAGCGGCGGCATTGTTATCGCCAACAATAATGTGAGCGCCGCGATCACCGCGGGCCAGATTCAGCTTCTCTACACCGGCGGGAGCAGCGTCACGCTCAGCAACTCCGGGCTGGTGATTACCAACGGACAGACCGGCGGCAGTCTGGCGGCCATCACCATCGGGTCCAGCAGCTTCGTACTGGAGAACAACACCGGATCGTCGGTGACGCTCAACTCCTCGGGAGTCACAATCGTTGGCGGGATTCTCACCGCACCGGGAATCACTGGGGGGGCGATCACCGGGACCTCAATCACTCTCACCGGAGGCTCGTTCACGGTGAACCTGGACACGACAAATGGCGTACTGGTAACCAATGGCACCAGCTCGGTGTCCTTGTCTGGTGGGTACTGCTTCGTAACTGGGCCCGGCCCCATATACGGGTCGTACACGTATGATTACTTTCTCGTTGGCACGGCATCGGTCTACGTTCAGGGCAACGCCTCGGGAACTCCCTTTTTTAGCGTGGTGCAGGCACCGGGAATATATTCTACGTTATACAGTACGAGCCTGGTCGTGAATGGCCTGACATTGCTCAACGGCTCGGGCCAATTTGTGGGGCGGGGCGTATTCTGCCCGTCCTACGGCATCCAGGGCAGCTACGGCTACTTCGGCGGCAACACCTCCGACGATGGAAGCGGATCAAGCCTTCAGGTTAAGGACCAAACGAACGGGACGTTTTCCGGAGTCGTCGCGACCTACACGGTGACCGGGCAGACCGGAAACCTCTCCTCCACCGCCCTGAAGACCCCGAGTGGCGGACACTTCCCGGCAGGACTGTACTCGATTTTCGGGTACGTTACCTCGACCGTGACCGGGCCGCCGATTTATGCCAACGTAAGCTGGACGGACGATGGCGGCAACAGCTACAGCAGCCAGACCTTCGCCACCTCCAACGGGACCGGCTCCTTGATTGTCCTTTACCTGAACGGCACCACGGACCCAACGATCACTACCTCCAACTCAAGCGGGACCTACAACCTTCGGGTTGCGCTCGTGAAATTGATGTAAACCCATGAAAACCAAACCTGAATTACCCACGAAACACTTTGACGAGTACACCCTCACCCCCGACGAACAGGGCATGCTCGCCGGCGTCACCCAACAGATTGCGTTGCTGCAATCGGAAGGACAGGCCCTGCTGAACGGCATCATCCGGCTCCGCAAATTACAGGGGCCATGGGCGCTCGAAGGCGACAAGCTGATCCAAAAGAGCGCTGGATAGCCGTGAAGTTGACAATGCGCCTCACTAAATTGACAATCTGGCTTCTGCTTTCCTCCGCCGCTTTCTCCCAGCCCCACACCTGTACCGTAGACAAGCCCTGCTCCATGCGGCTGAAGGGCAACGGGCCGGCATTCTCGACCAACGCCCCCTTCGATTCCCCTGGCGTACCTGATACCCGTCCCGGCACCTGGGGTAACGCCGCGGCCTACTACCTGCCAATCCCTTTTGTGGACGTGCCGGCGGGCTTCCGCGTGCGCATCACCCGCGTCTATGGCGACGTAATCGGCTGGCCCCATGGGCAGATCGTTCCAGGGACATTCTCAGGAATCCTCAGTGGGTTGACCACCACCACGGCGCCGCAGAGTCCTTTCGTCGGGCCGGGCTTGGGATCGGCGGGATGCTTCCTCTACCTGCAGGGGCAGCTTGGCACTGAGGGGACGCGCCTGGCGATCGACATTCCGAATATCACCAACGGGCTTTTGAATGCGGATAACATCCTGATGATGGTGGAGGCGATTTTCCTGAACGAAACTGGGGTGTCGATACACATGGAGACGACTCTCGTGGTTGAATTTGTTTACGAGGCCCCCCGGTGACGAGTCCCGAATGCCGGCAGTCCTGCCTCGATTTTGAGGACCGCTTCAAACTGTGGAACGGTTCAGTGGACCTGCTGGCGCTGTTCGACGCGCTGCGCCCTGTACCCGATCAGATGAAGCTGTACGTCGTGGCAAGCCGGGAGATGCGGGCGGAACGGCGGGCGGCAGCGAAGAAGGTCAGTTAGCCTTTCGCTTAGGGCACCGCGAAAAGTGGCCGCGGAACTCAACCACGCCGAGCTTCCTGCGGCAGAACGGACAGGCAGTGAGCTTCTTTTTGCGGCCGGCGCCGGGCCGAGCACCTCCGCGCCCCATGCCAGTCACTGCTTACCCACGCCCATCGCGGAGATGAGGGCTTCGATGCGCTCTCCGAGACGCCTGTCGGCTTCGCGGGATTCCTCTGCCAGCTCGCGGATGGTGATCCGAAGTTCGCCGATATCGCGCGTTAGGTTGCCGATCGCCCGGTTCGTCTCGTCAAACTGCCTTTGCGTCTCGCGCCAACGCTTGCATTCTTCGATAGCCATGGCTTCTCCTTAGTGCTTGCTCTTGCCGTTGGAGTGCTCAGCGGTGATGATCCGGATCAGATTGTCCAAATTTTGCTCCATCTGCTTCAACCGCGAGTCGGCGGCATCGACGTATCTGGTGATGGATTCCACTAACGTAGCCAGCGACTTCTGATTGGCGGCTTGGGATTCGACGATGCCATCCATCGCCTTATCGAATTTCTGCTGCCAGGCGTCCTGTCTATCCTCCCGTGCGATCTGCCTCGCAGCGATACTCAATTGCATCTGGCCGACGGTCTCCAGGGTGGCCTCTATTCTCTCAAAGCGCTCGTCGGCAGTCATGTGTTGAATTATCGCATCAATCAAAGCAGAGAGCAAGGAAATCCATTGACCTTTGAACGCACCACGGACTACGCGCTCCTCAACTCGATCCTTCGCAATTCCAGCAGTCTCTATCCGTTCCTGGGCGATGACTTCGCGCCCGCGATCGCGGATGCGGCCGTGGTGGAGCATCCGGACCTCTGGTACATCCTGGCGGTCGACGAAGTTAGCACGGGGCGGCTGCTGTTGGGCTTCTGGATGTTTCATGCGGACAACGGCAACAGCATCACCTGGGCCTTCCACACTGCCATGCCGCTCGACGCGCGCGGACTGACGGCGCTGCGCGACATGGTGGGGCCGGATGGCTGGCTCTGGAGTCACACGCCCTGCTTACGGGCTGTCACTTCCGTGCCGGAAGAAAACGCGATCGCTCGTCGCTTCGGACTACGCGCAGGCCTCAAAGTGTATGGAACAAACCCGAACAGCTATTTAAAAAACGGAAAGCTGCAATCCCAGATTTTGATGGGTATCAGCAAGGTTAACTAATATGCCAATCCTAAGTCTCGCAGGCGGTCTTATCGGCTCTTCTGCGGCCAGAAGTGCCGCGAACACGGCCGCCGGCGCCGACACAGCCGCGGCAACGGGCGTACAGAACGCTACCGTTGCGGGACAGGGCGACATTACAGCGGGGCAGGGAGCGGCGGACACCGCAATCTCTTCGGGTACCGCGGCTGCCGGCCAGGACATCGCCAGCGCGGGCCAGCAACAGGCGTCGCTGTACAACAACATGGCAACCCCGTTGCAGCCGTATCAAGGCGCGGGTGTCCAGGGTCTCGACTCGCTTCAATCCACGGCGGGCACGTTCGCAGCGCCCACGGCGGCCCAGGCGGCAGCTACGCCGGGCTATCAGTTCCAACTGCAACAGGGTTTGAAGGCTTTGAATAATAGCGCCGCCACCAGCGGTATGCTGAATTCAGGCGCCAACGCCAAAGCCAACGTCGGCTATGCCGAAGGCCTGGCCTCCACGAATTACCAGAACGCCTACAACAACTCGCTGTCGGCCTTCAACACGAACCAGCAGGGCTACCAGACGCTGGCCAACCTGGGCACCACGGCTAACTCGCAGAACATCTCGGCGGGTTCTACCTACGGTGGGCAAGTCACCTCTCTCGCCAGCCTGGGTGCCAATACAGACTTACAGGGTGCCGGCATGTTGTCCAACACGGCGCTGCAGGGCAACGAAGCCGCCGCTCAGATGGGCATGCAGGGCGCAACTACTGAGGGCCAGTACACCGCCAACGCCGGCACCGCTGAGGCAGCGGGGACGCAAGCCGCGGCGAATGCCTGGACGTCCTCGCTGAATAGCCTGGGCAACATGATGACGAGCGCGATTATCCCATAGGACCCCCATATGTTTCCTACTTCTCTCGCAACGCAAGCGCCGGCCCCGGTGTCTCTCATGACGCCGGTTCAGTTGCAGTCCCTGGCCAACATGCGCCAGCAGAACCAGGCCGAGCAGCAGCAGATGCAGCAGCAGGCGGCCCTGAGTCCGGTCGTGCTCCAGCAGCAGCAGTTGGCCCTGGCGAAACAACAGAAAGACGCCAGCGACCTGGCCGCGCAAAATCAGATCGTCGCCGACGTAACCCGCTACGCCGCGGCACAGCCGGCAGCTCCGGCCACGCCTGCCAGCGCTACTCCAGCCCCGGCCCCTAACACCGCGGCCTCTGTGCCTCTGAACACGATGGCGGCAACACCCGCCGGCTCTCCCGCCACGCCGGCCATGGTACCGCCAGCCACCGCGCCGCCCGAAGATGCCGTCACTACTGGCGATCCCGGATCGCTTAGTTCGCTCGCCAATACCAGCGCGCCTGGATACGTCGCGCCGGCAGCAACGCCCACCGCCCCCGCGACTCCCGTGTCCGGTAGCACCGGCGACCAGGCACCGCCGCCCACCACCGGCTCCCTGCAGGAACAGCAGGACGCCGAGATCACCCGGCAAATGAACGCCGCCGGACTCGGTTATCGGGTGCCGGCACTGATGGAATCCCGCGCGATCGCGCGGAGTAACCAGATCAAGGCGCAGGAGGCGCAGCAGGACCAGGACGACCAGAAGATTACTCA